>JDSF01000024.1_pt1 | contig 146681 bp, 154 predicted proteins | sample 199441 | NCBI WGS metagenome assembly JDSF01 (sample SAMN02592751, study PRJNA231836) | bioreactor metagenome | isolation source: continuous culture bioreactor denitrification-DNRA | place: Germany: Bremen
ATAAAGAATAATCCAGAGGTTATTCTTTATAGTTTTTATTGATTACTCATGAATAAATTATGTATCCAACCCTAATTTTGAGGGGAAAGTTGAGTAAATACTTTATTTGACTTGCTAAACAACCCAAATGCATCAAAGATATTATCCTCTAATTTGATTGCACCATAAGCAAAATTAGGATATATGTCGATTGTATCACCACCATAAACCCACCAATTTGAGTTAGTAGCCCATATAGAATCATTTTTTTTGAGAACTTTACATTCAAATTTTTTGTCCTTTTGGAATATCAGTGGTTTCCCATACCCAGATATCATTTCCGGCATTGGTCATTTGTATTCCTGAATTCCAGTTTAATGGGCTAGTATCTCCACGTATGGACATAGAATTTCCGTAACCGACATCATAATGAGCCACTACTTTGGTTACATTATTATTTCCATTACCGTTACCATTACCACTATCACTAACATTAGTCCAGACATTCATATAGCCATTCCATCCAGAAGCAGCTGAATGCCAGTCTCCACTTGATGGTTTCCAATCAGGCCAGTCAAGTGCAATAGCGATATTATGATTTGTTCCTTCAACGATAACTGCTCGACCAGATCCACCATTATTTTGATCATAAAGGATATTTGAATCTGCTTTAATTCCAGCGTTTTTTACGAACCCAAATCATACTTTTTAACCAGTCGTAACCGACTCCGCCACCTATCAAGTCTGACCAGAAAATACATGGTGTTCCAGGTGTTGCAAGAATCCAAGCATAACATTTTGAACGAGCACCCATAGAATCGTCTGGAGCGTTATTTCCATTTCCTCTAGAAATTTCAGTATCATGGTTTTCAACAAATGTAACGGCTCTAGCACGAGCTTCTGCTCTAGTATTCGTATGAAGACCACCGAATTTAGCTGGGTTTCCACTGTTTAAATTCCATTTTTTTTCATAAAAATCAAATCCAGTACTTCCTGTAGCTGCACACCAATCTTCTAAATTTTTTTTAGAAAGAGAGTGATAACCAGACCAGTCATATTCACCTACTGCAAAACTTGCACCAGTATCATTATTCCAGCCAAGTGCTCTATCAGATGGATATCCATGACACACATCATAACGCCAACCTACAGCTCCCTTATTTTTTAGTACCATCATTGCATCTTTTATGTAATTATAAGCGTTACCTGTATTTAATTCATTTGTCTCAGCAAATGAAAAACCTGGTTCCCAAGCATTTGCTCTCCAGATATTTGATGTAACTGGCCATGGAGAATCAGGATGGAACCTGTCTGCATGATTTGCAACGATATCAAACATAACGTTTACACCTTTTGATTTCATGGTTGAAATCATATTATCTAATTCTGCTTCAGTACCATGAGCAGAATCAAGTCCAAAATCATGCCACCAATAGCCAGATCCACCAGTATTTGTACTGTCATCATCCCAAGGACCAGGACTCCAGATCATCGTAATACCTGCATCTGCTATCATGCTAGCTTTACTGGACATGGTATCATACCAGCTGCCAGGAGCATCCCAAGCACCCCAATAAAAACCTTGAAGAATAATTTCATCGCCACCACCATTACGCGTACTTGGAGCAGCATTAATTGTTAGACTACTGATTGACAAGCAAATCGTAATGAGTACACTTAATATACTTACTTTCATTGTTCTTTTCATCATAAATACCTCCACTTAATATACAATATAGTAAAACTTAGACTTATGAATTAAATAATCATCTCTTATTATGGAAAATGGGCAGAATAAATACACATTATAATAATCTCCTTTCATAGAATGAAATGTTCAGTAAATAAACGCTATGAGTTGGTTAAAATGCCTTCCATGTTGTGGCGTTATGTTGTTATGTTTTTATCTACAAAGTATGAGATAAACAAAGATTAGTAAAAAAGGAGTTTTGAATGTGTGTAAAACAGGTAATAGATAGTTAGAGGAATTCAAGTAATAACGATTAGATATGTATATAGCAAATCAATGACAGCGAGAGTGCAATTAAAGGCAATCGGTTGCATAAAATTGAAAAAAATTAAAGGAAATAGTAGGCTAAGTATACGATAATCAATGACACTAGAACGTGAAGTTTACGCAATCGGTTGCATAAAAAAACGAAAAAATATAACGAAGCAACTCGTGGAACTACATAAAAAGTTAAACGTTGTGCCTAACTATTGACGTAGGTCTATTGCTTCTTTTATTCTGGAAAATATATTGATTTAGGAAAATTCTAATTACAATAACATTATACACAAATATCTATTAAAAGTAAATGTTTTTTTAAATTATGTTGTCACATTAAAAAGATTTAACTAAATATTATGAGACTGAACGAATATAGCAGACCTGAATAAGCTTATATCTCAGCGTGATGGATAGTACTAGCAAAAGGATTTTTATATTTTATACATATAATTGATATACTGACCATTTACTTTTTTTATAATGGGCTTCTATGATTAATGTGTGACGTCACAAACCTATGAGAATAATATAAGGAGCTGTTTTAAATGAGAAATAAGTATATCTTAAGAAATTTTAATTCAAAATGATAAAACCAAAAATTCATATAAAACATACATCTATGCATGAGAAAAATGGAAAACAAGAAAAATCGTAACAAATGTTACTGATAATCATTATCAATATGTTATAATAGAATTAAATTATAATAGATTGAAGGAGGTTATCGCATGTTAGATAAAAAAGATAAAGCATTATTCAAAGAGGAAATCGGGTTTGTGCCCCCAGGTGTTATGATTGCAGAGAATTTTGGCAAGGAATTTCAAGAGACTATAGCAGGGTATCATCATCAGATATGGGGAGAAGGTGTTATTCCACTAAAATATAGATATTTAATAGCTTTTGCAACAGCTATTTTTGATAATAATGAAAGAAGAGCTAAGCTAGAAATGGTAAAAGCCATAAAAGAAGGTGCAACTAAGGAAGAACTGATCGAAGTTATTAAACAGCAGATCTGGATGAAAGGTGCACCAACCATGGTTCAGGTAGCACCATTGATAGAAGCCATAAATAAAAGATTCAAAACGAATTAGTAATATGAGGATAAAAAAATGATACTGTCTAACAAGAGGATTAGACCGTATCATTTTTTTTGCGTTACATGCTCATGATAAAAATTTGTAGCTGTACAACCTGTATATTGCTTAAATAAACGGCTAAAATAATAAGGGTTATCAGTACCAACCAAATAGGCAATTTCAGAAAACTTCATATTAGTTGTAATGATGAGTTCTTGAGCTTTTGACACCCTTAACATATTGATATAGTGATTAAGCGTATTACCTGTCAATTGCTTGAAACAACGATTCAGATAATCAATATTGGCATCGAAATAGTCAGCAAGTATAGATCCAGTAATTTTGTTGGTGTACTCACGATGTATATAATGAAGCACTTCTGTAGCTTTATGCAGTGGCTTGCTTACTTGATTGGATGTATTATTTAACAAGTAAGTGGCATATTCACGAGCAATTTTAATGCATATATGCAACAACTCTGTAGAGACTATTTCTTTATAATTTTCTATGCGCATCTCATAATTATTAATGGATTCTCTTAACTTATTACCGTAATAATCCAGATGGTCAAGATGAAAATGTTTGGGTATAAAACACGTAGAATCATTAGGTAGCTCATTAGAGAGACAATTACTTGTTGTGGCTACATAGCGTCTAAGCCGTAGTTCTTGAATGAGTGGATCGCCTGTAATAGGTGTTTGTTGTAGGGGAAGATTAGAGAAATGAATGTGAAAGTAATCGCAAGGCGCTTCAAGGTATCCTTTATGGGTCTTATGAGGTTCGAAGAGGAAAAAATCACGTTTCTTAAGATGATAACGTTGACCATCTTCTTCAATAAACATATCCCCTTTTTTTATAATATATAAAATGTATTCATCAGCATATCGCTCAAAATGTTTCCAAGGTTGATGATAGGCAATCTGTCCAATAAATCGAACGACAGGTAATTGATTGGTTTTCATTTTAAAAATCATGAAAGACACTCCTTACATCGACAATTTTCTCTATAAAAAAACATGTAATTTATAAAAGTAGGTTTTGTATAAAGAAAGTCAGAATTCGTTATTTTTTATATTTTGTGAATGTATTATAATAATACATGTAAAAAAGTAAATCTATAAACCATATTATACTATATTAGGGGGGCAATACAATGAAAAGTTATCAAAAAAGTCATCATGGTTTTATTAACATTAAGTTTGGTGTTTGCTGGCTGTAGTAGTAAAAATACAAATAAGGATGACACAGATTCAACAAAAGACAACAATAAAGTAGTTTCTAACGAATCTGATGAAAAAGTGAAAATAACCTTTTGGCACAATTATGGGCAGATAAAGAAACACCATTTTTCCAAGACACCATTATCCCCATGTTTAATGAAAAATACCCTAACATTGAAGTGGAAGTTATAGCTCAAGGTAATGATCAATATCGTGAACAGATTGTTATTAGTGCGGGTACGAAGACCACACCTGATGTGGCTCGATTAGATATTACCGATGTAGCAGGTTTTGCAAAGATTGGTGCTTTGTTACCACTAGATGACATGGACGGTTTTGGCCAGTTAAAAGACAATCTATTTGAAGGACCTATGTCGACGAATCTATATAATGGCAAGTACTATGGTATGCCACTTGATACCAACTGTAAAGCGGCAGTCTACAATATGGAAGCTCTAGAGGCATTAGGATTTGATGATATACCAAGTTCTATGGAAGATTTCATCAAAGCAAGTGTGGATAAGGGCAGCTATACCCTTAATGTATCCAGTGCTGGTGAGTGGGATTTCTTACCTTACTTCTGGACATTTGGTGGTGTCCTTACGGATGAAAACTTTACCAAAGCTAAAGGATATTTAGATAGTCAGGCTAGTATTGATGCTATGAATAAGTTAAAGGAAATACATGATGAAGGTATGTTTACCATCAAAGAAATAGATGGTACAACAGATGCATGGGATGGCATTAAATCAGGTGAGTATGCTATGTTTTTAGAAGGTCCATGGTTCTTTGCTTTTACAGGTGATTGGGAAGAATTAGGTCTAAAACCAGCCTTAATCCCAACATATAAAGGGCAATCTACATCCATCGTTGGTGGCGAGAGTATTGGTATATTCAGTACATCCAAGCATCCAGAAGAAGCTTTCTTGTTTGTTCAATTCTTATTATCAGAAGACATACAGGTACTTATGGGTAAAGAGATGGGACAGATGCCTGTTCTTAAATCAGCAGCGAAGCATGCAACACTAACAGATAACCAGGTATGGTCTGTATACTTAGAACAATTAAACAGTGCTAATACCCGTATTCCATCACCAGAGAAAGCAACCATTCAAGAACATCTGAAAGATGCTTTTGACAGTATTATGCGTGGTGAGCAGACAACTGAGGAAGGCTTAAAACAAGCCGCTTCATTAATTGATGATGTTTTAAGTGAGAAGTAGGTTGATTATATTTGGTCAATTGATCCAGCTATATTTTATGGAGGGTGAGACATGAAGATAAATGGCAGTAAGAAGAAGGTCATTTCATCTAAGAAGACATATAACAAGTCGTGGCAAGCCATATTTTTCATTTTACCTGGGCTTCTATTAGCCATAGCTTTTATATTCTATCCCATGATTAAGAACATACAGATTAGTTTCTCTGATTATGACATTATGACGGGAAATTTGACTTTCACAGGACTTAATAATTACAAAGAATTACTAGGTGAATCCAGTCATCGGTTTTTTACAGCTTATCGAAACAATGTACTTTATGCTATTATTGTGACACCTGTTACATTATGCATAGGTTTAATCATTGCCGTTGGCGTCAACAGTATCAAACGATTTTCAGTTACATTTAAAACAATCTATTATTTACCTGTTATAACGTCGTGGATTATTGCAGGTTTAGTCTTTAAATATTTGTTTAATCCTGGCATACAGGGACCCATTAATTATATGTTAGTAGAGGTATTACATGTTCTTCCCCATCCCATTAACTGGTTAAAAAGTGAATGGGGTGGTAATTTTGCCATATGGACACTTGGTATATGGAAGAATATAGGGTATGCAATGCTACTATATATTGCTGCACTACAAGGTATTAATAAGCATTATTATGAAGTAGCCAATATTGAAGGAGCAAGCGCTTTTCAAAAAACTCAGAAAAGTAACTATACCACTTATTAAACCCACAACATTCTTTCTGACTGTTCAGATGTTAATTGGTTCTTTCAATGTATTTTTTACAAGTTCTTGTGCTTACAGGAGGGGATCCAAGAGGTAAGACCAGTGTGCTTCAATATTTGATATATACAAGAACGTTCAAACTCTATAAGTTTGGAGAAGGGGCAGCTATTGGTCTGTTAACAGCAGTGAGTATCTTAATTGTTACTTTAATACTTAATAAAAAGATGAAAGTGGATTATTGAGAGGAGATGTAGAATGGTTAGACATATAAGAAGTTCTCTAAAATGGGTTATGCTTATTCTAGGGGTTATCATCTTCATATTGCCTTTTGTCATTATGATTGGCAATGCTTTTGAGACTTTTACATTTTCTTTACCTAATCCACCAAGGTTATTTCCTAAGGAATTTACGTTTAATAATTTCAAAGAAATTGTAAATGTTTACCATATATTTAATTATTTTGGCAACAGTGTATTGATTACATGTGCCACAACGATTCTGGTTATTATGGTATCTGCTTTATCAGCATATGCTTTTGCCAAGATACCTTTCCCAGGTCGAGAGGTTTTGTTTAAAATATATTTATTTACCCTAATGATTCCTGGGGTACTTAATATAATACCTCAATTTATGTTAGTGAATGAGATAGGGCTTATTGGTACGAGAAGTGGACTTATTTTGCTCTATGTAGGAACGGGTATATGTGGTAACACCTTTTTCCTAAGAGGTTTTTTTCAATCCATACCCAACGAACTCATTGAGTCTGTTGTTGTGGATGGTGGTGGGCATTATACCATTTTTAGAAAAAATAATCTTACCCTTAGCCAAGCCTGCTATAGGTACCTTAGCTGTCCTTGTGCTATTAGGTACATGGGATGATTTTCTAACAGCTAAGATCATATTAGGAGCAAAAGAGAGTTTATTAACATTACCCATCGTGATACATCGTATTAACGGGCAACATGCTACGAAATATGGATTGGTTTTTGCGGCTTCTATGATTACGTTACTACCGGTTATTATCGTATATGTGTTAAGCCAGAAATATTTTGTTGTAGGTGGCATGAGTGAAGGAGCGTTAAAAGAATAATGAATAATACAGTAGAAAATAAGCAAGGGATTCAGTTGACGATTAAGGATGTATACCCTCATCGAGGGCAGTATGGGATCAATGAGAAAGTTAAGATACATGTGGAAATATATAATGGGGTAGCTAACAGTAAACCCATATATTTGCAATATAAAGTCACACATCTTCATGAGGTGGTTTTTTTTGAAGCTAAAGAACTCCATGTATTGAATGAAGGAGATAACCATCTTGTTGTGGAATATATGCCGCCAGCTATAAGAAATAGAGGATACGGTGTAGAAATAAAGCTTCAAGATTCATGTAAAACGACAGCTTTTGATGTCTTAGATCATTGGAAAGAAAGACCACGTTATGGTTTTTTTAAGTGACTTTTATCAAGAAGATGAAAAGGATGAAGCCGATCTTAATCAAATGACAAAATATCATCTGAATGCGGTCCAGTTCTATGATTGGATGTATAAACATGAAGACCTAATACCACAGGAAGATTATTTTGTAGATTTACTGGATCGAAAGCTTTCTAAAATAGCAGTAGAAGATAAGATTGCTTACTGCCACAAATACAATATGGCGGCTATTGGCTATGGGTGTATCTATGCGGCATCAAAACCCTTTTATGAAAACCATAAGAGTTGGGGGCTCTATACCAATGATGGCAGAGCACAAAATCTAGGTGATTGGTTCTATATTATGAACATTCACCAGTCATCCCCATGGTTTAATCATATTATCCATCAATTTCAATTAGCAGTAGAGGTATTTGATTTTGATGGGATTCATCTGGATACATACGGTTTTCCGAAAACGGCTTATTCCAAATTACAAGATAACAGGCGATTAGAACATCTAGATGAGCAGTTTGGACCACTGATTAACGAGACGCAACATAAACTAGAACAAATAAAACCAGAAATAGGGCTTATCTTCAATGCTGTAAGCAACTGGGGTATAGAAGCTGTGGCACCTAGCAAGCAAGCGGCTTGTTATATAGAGGTGTGGGATCCACAAAACACATACCGTCATCTCTACCAGTTAATATATCGAGCCCGAGAACTGAGTGAAAAACAAGTGATTTTAGCTGCTTATATGCAGTGTTATGATAAAAAGTTTGATAGCGATCCACAGGCATGTTTGAATAGCCTGTTATTAACATCCTCTGTTATAGCAGCAAGTGGTGGATTTCATCTGGTACTTGGTGAGCATAATGGGGTGCTATGTGACCCTTATTATGTTAATCATGGCACATTACTAGAGGAACATGAAAATGTAGTAAGACGTTATTATGATTTTATGGTGCGTTATGGGGATATACTCTATGATCGTCATGCTATTGATATATCCATGACCTATACTGGTGGTATTAATACGGAATATTTATTTGAAAACAGTTCCTTTTCACCAGAACCTGTAGCAGGGGCTATTTGGACACAAATAAGAGAAATGAAGAACTATAAAGTTATTCATTTCGTCAATATGATTGGTATAGAAAGTAATATATGGAACGAAGCCAAAGCAAATGAGCCACATCAAGTGGAGCATATACAGGTTAAAGCATTGATTGATGAAGAAGTAAAAGGTATCTATTATGCAAGCCCTGATGAAGCGTGTAACAGCCTATCTATTCCATATACTGTTGAGGCACAAGATAGAGGTAGGTATATTTGTTTTGAAGTACCAAAGATTATCAATTGGGGTATGATTTATGTGGAGGTGATGCACTAACCATAAAAGTTGACAGCAAGCATACTGAATGATAAAGGGCTCAACCAATATAAAGTAAAGGAAGGGTTTAGAATGAGAAAGAAAATGAGTATCTTACTAATGCTGGTGTTAATGCTCAACATATTAACAGTAACACCGATAAAGGCTCAAAATGACATACGGGTTAAGGAGTTACATACGGATAAAGCTAAACATGTTCCTAATTCAACTGCTACTATTACGGTGACCATAGAGAACCTAACAGCAAGTCAGTGGTCAGGTGACGTGACCATGGAGGTATATCATCTAGAAAATAAAATATATAGTACGACAAGCCAAACAACTGTAGGAGCAGGAAGCATAGCAACAACAGATATAACTTGGCAAGTACCACAAGAAGATTATCAAGGTTATTTGGTTAAGGCATATGTCAATGAAGGAACGTATAAAACAACAGCTATTGACTGTTCCAGTAATGTAGAGCGTTTTCCTCGTTATGGTTATGTGGCTGAATTTCCTACTGGACAGAGTTTACTGACAAGCCAAGATATGATAAATGCCTTGGCTAGAGATTATCATATTAGTGCCATTCAATTCTACGATTGGATGTGGCGTCATGATGAGATGATAAAACGCACAAATGGTGTAATGGATGAAGCATGGGTTGATTTATTTGGACGTACGCTCAATACCAATACCATAAAAGACCTTATACAAGCATCCAATGAACAACATATTGATTCCATGGCTTATGTGATGTCTTATGCAGGGAGAGAAGGCTATGATCAATTTGGCGTTGATCCTTCATGGGGATTATATGAAGATATGAACCATCAGCATCAATTAAACGTAGATTTTGGTAATAACTCTACTTATCTATGGTTGTTTAACCCAGCAGATACAGGTTGGCAGACGTATATTACAAATCAATACTTAGATGCGATTAACGCCATGGGATTCAGCGGATTGCAGATCGATCAGATGGGTCAGAGAAATAATCTTTACAACTACTATGGTCAGTCGGTGGCATTAGATGGTGGATTCTCAAGTCTTATCAATGCAACCAAAACAAAAGTAGGTGAAAATCATCCCATTACTTTTAATATTGTAGACGGTACAGTAGATGGCTGGGCTATGGAAGATGTCACTAAGAATGGTCATACGGATTTCGACTTTAGTGAGATTTGGTTTAAGTCTAACAGTTATAAAGCCATCCACGACTATATTCAGCAAGTAAAATCACAACAGGACAAAGCACTTGTATTAGCTGCATATATGAATTATCGTGATAATACAGGAACAAAATATGAAGCAGAATCAGCAAGTCTATTGGGTGTGGGGACAAATACGAATCATGGTGGTTATACGGGTACTGGCTTTGTAGATGGTTTTGAAGCACAAGGTGATAAGGTTACATTCACCATTAATGCAACAGAAGACGGCTTATATCCATTAGTATTTAGATATGGTAATGATATTGGTTCTAATGCAACAAGAAATCTCTATGTGGATGGCGTAAAAGTAGCAACTGTACCTTTTGTGGACCAAGACAATTGGGATACATGGGCACATGATGCTTATTATACCATAGCACTAACTGCAGGCAGTCATACCATTGGACTAGCATATGATAGTGACAACACAGGTGCCATTAATCTTGATAACTTAACCATTGGCGAGTTTGACAAGAACTCTATTCGACTTACCAATGCGGCATTTGCTGCTAGTGGTGCGTATCATATAGAGTTAGGTGCAAATGAAGAGCATACAACCATGTTACCTCATGAATATTATGCTTCTCTAGCTAAGACGATGCGAGCTGATCTACGTGACGCTATGAAAGAACATTATGATTTTATCACGGCATATGAAAACTTATTGTATGATCCAGATATTAATTATGGTGATTCAGGCACTCAATTCATCGATATAGAGAATGAATTTGTAAACGGTAGTGGTGAGGCAGGTTCTATCTATGCTATGTACCGATTCAAGGAAGATTACGATATGATTCATCTTATTAACTTAACAGGTGAAAATGATAATGAGTGGCGTAATGCAACAGGTGACCCAATTGTTAAATATAGCCTTAAAACAAAATATTATATTGGACCTAATAAAAAATGTATCAGGTGTGTATTTAGCCACACCAGATCGAGATGAGTCCATGAGTAAGTCACTGGATTACACAGTAGGTACAGATGAAAAAGGCTCTTACGTTTCCTTTACTATTGATCGTTTAGACTATTGGGATATGGTCTATGTCAAATCCACAAAAAACGAATAACAGTCCTATTTATGAGGCTGAAAAAGCGACTAATAGTGGGGTATCCACCAATACAAATCATGTGGGTTACACAGGGGATGGATTTGTAGATGGTTTCGGTGAACAAAATGATACAGTTTCTTTCAACATCAGTGTTGATACGAAGAAGACATATAATCTTAAGTTGAGATATGCTAATGCAACGGGTACACAAGCTGTTAGAGCTATCTTCATTGACGGACAGTTTGTTGGCAAGGTGTATATGGATAACTTAGCTAACTGGGATATGTGGGGTGAGGCATCTATAGATGTGGCATTAAGAGCTGGAGATCATCAAGTAGTGGTATTGTATGGTGATCATGAGTATGGTGCGATTAATTTGGATCATGTGGAAGTAAGATAAGTAGTAAAATGATATGGGGCTGTCTCATGAAAGCAATATTATAGTCTAGAGGTTTTTGCAAAATATATAAGCATTTTACTACGACATTGACATTATTTGCTTTTAAGAGACAGCCCTATGTTTATGGAGAATAAAAAGCTAAAGCCATTATGCCATATTAACATGTATCGTATCATCATTTATGATTACGGATATGGTATAATGATCGCTTGAAAGTATCATATCATTATCTTTGAATGCTACTTCAAATGTATCATTGTTCTCTAATATTATGGCAGTTACAATATAGTGTTTTTTTTGATTTTTTTGCTGGTCAATTCTAATTGGTAAACATCGTCTTTTTTTTCACCATCTAGAAAATGCCTTACATGACTGGTTTCGCAGTTCCAATTTAATGGCATGACATTTAGACTACAGACATCAAAATCAGCTTTAAACTTACCATTATCTAGTTGTTTATAGTCAGCATAGGCATTTAATAAGAATTTCATTTCATGTTCTTCAAAGAGTTCAACTTGATCGATAACAATATAGACTTCTGCACAAGGAGATAGTATTTTTCTAGTGGAGGATTTCATTAATCCTTCTTCCCATGCTTCTGATTCATCACTAGCAATGGTTACAAAATCACCTTCTTGTTTTGCCTGAGTAATTGTTCCACCATAACGTCCCATTGGCTGGCGGGCTAATTTACCATTATCAAAAACTGGCATAAATAAACTATGATTATTTGCACAGCATAGGGTACTTGAATTAGCATCGTGATAATATCCTGTACCACAGTCAGGACATAATGTTTTACCTTCTGCTTCTAATATAATGCTACCTTTATCTTGATGGGAATGCCCCACATAAAGTTCACCACTGCAATAATGCAAATGAGCTTTTTTAATATCTTTTCCCTGTCTATGTATATCCACTTGCCCTGTTATTTCAAAGAATCCTGGTTGAAGTTCCATATTACCTTCAGGTTTTTCCACGAGTGGTGATGCAACTAACGTAAACACATCATCACTTACATAACCTTTCTCTAATAATTTGGTATAGAGTAATAACCATACTTTTTCACCTGTTAAGGCATAAAAACTATAGGCAATAGTCGCATTAAGATGAATACCTGGATGGGCATCATTAATAGGAAGTAATATGGTACCATCGTCTTGTTGTGATAAGTGTGATAAGATAAACTTTCCAGTTTGTGAAAGTAAATCAGCATAGATTGAAAAGGGTTGTTTCTTGTATCTAGCTAAGGCATATAATGAAGGTAATACACTGGAAAATGTATATTGCCAATAATGAGGACCTTCTAATGTACCGCCATCTTCCTTTACATAATTATGAATCATGTCAATGATATCTTGCTCTGCCTCAAGTATATTGGAATGATATCTTGGAAATTGGTGTACTAACCCTAGTAAACCAGTTATTCTTCCACCACTGAATACAATACCTTGATTCATGTACCGTATATAATCCACACATTTAAAATCTGCTTCTAACCTTGGTAATCCTTTCATGGTAATAGCATCTCTTATGATTTGTTTACCATAAGGTGTAAGTAAGGAACCGGCCCAGTCCAGAACATAACCACAGCTTTTACAATAAATCTCTTCTGTAAAACTTCTATGATGCCAGATAGCTCCAGGGAAAACCCCCATAATACTTTCGCACCAATACGTACAATGAGCTACGGACAATGCGTATCGACATGCCATTTTTAACATATCATAATCTTTTTCTATTAATCCTACAAAAGCCAAATTTTCCATCATTATATGCATCTCTGGCTTGTTCATATCGCGATCACGGCACCAACGTCTATCCGCTTTAGCTACGTAGGTTCCAATAAATTGTTCGGGTTCAATGTTCATATATCCTTTAGCTAACTTAACCATACCTTTATAGGCTGATTTAAAAGGTTCTTTTGTAAATTTAGCTCTTAACCCATCTAAATCTTCATTGTCAAATAAAATGCCTAGTTCCGTATTAATTGCAACGTTGCTTTTGTCTTTGAAAAGCCCTGTCCATTGGCTGTTATAATGCATAGTACGACTTTCCATATATTGTACCCTTTGGGAATGTGATAATCCCAACCATGCTATGTTAGCGATAAGATAATCTTTTGTTGGTAAAAAATCAATTTTTATGGCTGTCAGTTTATTACCTTTGATAGGTAAATCGTATTCCCCTGTTATGCCATGACCTTTTATTCTATCGCCAATTTTTTCATATACACCATCAATCTTCACATAGACATCAAGAAATAATTCTTCTGGGATGGATGCGAATATTTTAAATGTGTCATATGCGCGAATATCTAGATTGCAATCTCTTGATAGTGACATGGCTACTTCGCCTTTTGCAGCTTTATCGATTACGATACTAGCAAAAGCCCATCCTTGACTAATTTGTCCGATGGTGTTTGAACCATACTTGATATGATACTCGTCTAGAACACAATAATTTTTATGTGGATTTGTATGTTCACTTGTACCTCCTTCCCAAAAAGGTTCAACGATTGCCTCAGCTTCATTAATTTCAACTAACCTCATGGTAACACCTCAAATTCGTTTATTATAATAAGTTAATCATAGCAACATGCCTGTTATAATAAAACCCTAAAATATATATTATAGGGGTATTATATTTACTTGTTACGCCTATGTCCTTCTCGGACATTTATTCAAAATATACCCTTGATACAGTTATAATCACACCAGCATATTTCATTTACACAATGGTAGATAGGATCTATTCGAGTACTTAATATCCTATAGGTATAAACAAAAGAGTCGTAAAAAATCATAGACAGAATATCACCAATCATGTATACTGTGTATGGAAACGTTAACATGTTGAAAATTGAGTAATATTTATTGTTGACTAGTTGATGAATGGGTTACTTAAAGGAGGATGAGGAGATGTCCGTTACCATAAAAGATATAGCAAAAGCAGCAGGCGTATCATTAGCCACGGTCTCTCGCGTTCTCAATCGTTCAGGATACGTAAAAGAAACAACGAGAGAAAAGGTTCATAAAGCTATTAAACAGTTGAATTATACACCAAGTGCCATTGCCCGGAGTCTATCAACGAATAAAACCAATACCATTGGTGTGATTATTCCAGAGATTAATAATCCATTCTTTGGGGAGGTCATTAAAGGGATTACTCAGATAGCCGATGCACATCAGCTGAACATTATTTTATGTGATACAGATGAAAGCAAAGAAAAAGAGTTAAAAGCATTAAAATTGCTTAGTGAACAGAGGATAGAAGGCATTCTTATGACACCAACTTATGGTGATGCGTGTTATAGTAGCGAGTTTCTGAATACATTAGAGAATCTTGGCATACCCATTATATTAATGGATGGACATATAAAATATGCCAATTTTAGTGGTGTATTTATCGATCATATTAAGGGTGCATGTGATGGTGTGGAAGCTTTGATTAAGGCAGGTCACAAAAAGATTGCAATAATTAATGGACTCCTAGATTCAAGACCAGCTAAGGAAAGACTGATTGGCTACAAAAAAGCGCTAGCAATGCATCATATACCTCTTGATGAAAAGTACATATATGATGGTGAATATAACCATGAGAGTGCTTATGAGATGACAAAGGATATCCTTGGACTAGAAGACATGCCTACGGCTATTTTTGTCAGTAATAACATGGCTATGTTAGGATGCGTGAGAGCATTGAATGAACAGAAATTAAGCATACCAGAGGATATGGCTGTACTAGGGTTTGATAAAATAGATACCCTAAATATCATTGGTATGAACATAAGTTTTATTAATGGACCAACGACTAAGATGGGTAAAATAGGCATGAAGATGTTGATTGAAAGTTTAGAAAAGGAAAAAGATGTACAGATGCGTGAGCTTAAACAAATTACACTCATACCTGAACTTCAGTTAAAAGGGTCTGAAAAGATGGTTAAAAGAGATCGATAAAGATAGTTGTTTTTTTTGGAAAACCTGTAAGCGTTTACATAAATACAATATGGTTTGTTTTAGCTATGTAATCATGGAAAACATAGTATAATTAATAACCATTAAACTGTTTTTTACGAGAACATGTAAACGCTTCCACATTAATATATAAAAGTAAAGAAAGAGGAGTGTTGAAAATGAAATTAAACAGTTACATTGACCACACATTATTAAAGCCACAAGCAACAGAGGAACAAATCAAAAAAGTCTGTGAAGAGGCTAGAAAATACGAATTTGCATCTGTTTGTGTGAATGCTTATTACACATCATTCGTAGCAAAAGAATTAGCAGGATCGAAAGTTAAAACTTGTGTTGTAGTTGGATTCCCTCTAGGTGCAACAACGAAGACGACAAAAGCTTTTGAAACAAAAGAAGCTATCGCAAATGGTGCTCAGGAAATTGATATGGTTATTAATGTTGGTGCATTAAAAGATAAGAAATATGATATTGTTAAGGATGATATCAAGGCTGTTGTAGATGCAGCAGCAGGGCAAGCATTAGTAAAAGTGATCTTTGAAACATGTTTATTAACAGATGAAGAGAAAATCAAAGCTTGTGAGTTATCCAAAGAAGCTGGAGCTAATTTTGTGAAGACATCCACAGGTTTCTCAACAGGTGGAGCTACCGTAGAAGACATTCGTTTAATGAGAGAGACAGTAGGACCTGATATGGGGGTTAAAGCATCTGGTGGTGTGAGGACAACAGAAGATGCTAACAGTGTTATCGGAGCTGGAGCTAGCAGAATTGGTGCTAGTGCAGGTATTGCTATTGTTGAAGGATTAGGTGACACAGGTTCAGATTATTAATCATAGAAAGATGGGTTTAACTAGTAATAAGCTAATCATGAGAATAATCGATATAATTTTCTTGAATAATAAGTAGGAAAAGGAGAGTAAATCTTATGAGGATGTACGACATCATTATGAAAAAAAAGAAGTGGTCAAGCACTGACTACAGAAGAAATTAATTTTTTTATCGCAGAGTACACGAACGGGAACATACCAGATTATCAGATCTCAGCTCTTATGATGGCCATCTATTTTAAGAGTATGAATAAGCGAGAAACAGCGGACTTAACACTTGCCATGGTAAACAGTGGTGAAATTATAGATCTATCAGCTATTGAAGGTGTAAAAGTCGATAAGCACAGTACAGGTGGAGTTGGTGATACAACAACCATTATCTTAGGACCTATTGTAGCTGCCGCAGGTGTGCCCGTTGCTAAGATGTCCGGTAGAGGATTAGGACATACAGGTGGAACCATTGATAAATTGGAGTCATTTGATGATTTCTCAGTGGATATGACCATCGAGAAATTTATTCAGAATGTGAATGAAAAGAAAATTGCTATTGGCGGGCAAACAGCAGACTTAGCACCTGCAGATAAGAAATTATATGCTCTTCGTGATGTGACAGCTACAGTTGATAACATGTCACTTATTGCAGGCAGTATCATGAGTAAGAAGATAGCTTCTGGTTCAGATGCTATTGTGCTTGATGTAAAGACAGGCAGTGGTGCTTTTATGAAGGAAGAGGAAGACGCATTTACACTTGCCCAGGAGATGGTCGATATTGGAACCCATGTGGGGAGACATACCATTGGTGTGGTAACAGATATGGATCAACCATTAGGATATGCTGTTGGTAATGCTCTAGAAATTAAGGAAGCCATTGAAACATTGAGAGGACATGGTCCTGAGGACTTAACAGAATTATGCCTTGTACTTGGTTCTCATATGTTAGTCCTTGGAGAGAAAGCAAATAATGCAGAAGAAGGAAGAAAAATATTATTAGATATTATTCAGTCTGGAAAAGGCATAGAAAAACTCAAAGAGCTTGTTGAAGCTCAAGGTGGAAATTCAGCTGTTGTGGATGACACATCACGATTCCCTGTACCACAGATTGTTGAACCTTTATTATCCGAAACAGAAGGTTATGTAAAAGGTATTAAAGCAGATGATATAGGTCGAGCTGCTCTCGTCCTCGGTGCAGGAAGAGAAACGAAAGATAGTGATATTGATCTGTCTGTAGGTATCGTACTTCATAAGAAAATTGGGGATTATGTGAAAAAAGGCGAGGCTATAGCAACTATATATGCTAATGACCGTAAAAAACAAGGGACTTCAGCAAGAATGATTTTGGATGCATATGCTATTGTTGAAGAAGAAGTTCAAGCAAAGAAACTAATTAAGGGTATAGTTACAAAAGATGGCATAACAAAATTTTAATAAACATAAAGGAGCGAATCCCATGTATGATCGCGTATGTGAAACAGTAAAATATATCGAAAGTAGAGTGGATCGAAAGCCAAAGGTGGCTGTTATTCTCGGTTCTGGACTAGGTTCATTAGTAGACCAATTAGAAAATGTAGAAATCATATCTTACAAAGATATTCCTAACTTTCCACAATCGACAGTAGCAGGTCATGAAGGTAGACTTGTATTCGGGCAACTTGGTGGTGTTGAAGTGATGGCTATGCAAGGTAGATTCCATTATTATGAAGGCTATACCATGAAAGAAGTTACCTACCCCGTCTATGTGATGAAGTTATTCGGCGTGGAAAAATTAATCGTAACCAACTCATGTGGTGGTATTAATACTAACTTTGAACCTGGTAACCTTATGATTATTACAGACTTCATTAATTTAATGAATACCAATCCGCTAATGGGATTAAATGATGAGCGATTTGGTCCAAGATTTCCAGATATGTCTGAGCCCTATAAGAAAGACTTCATAGCACTAGCAGAAGAAGTAGCTAGTGAGCATAAGATTGAATATAAAAAAGGGATCTATGCAGGTTTCATGGGACCTTACTATGAGACAGCTGCAGAGATCGTTGCCTTTGGTAGAATGGGTGCAGATGCTATCGGTATGTCCACCGTACCAGAGACGATTGTAGCTAATTATCTGAGTATGGATGTTCTTGGTATATCGTGCATCACAAACATGGCAACAGGGATTCAGAAGAAGAAGCACTCCCATGCTCATGTAGTAGAGACAGCTAATAAAGCATCCGTAGAGTTCAGCCGTTGGATAGCTCGTATTATTGAACGGTTAGTATAAAATAAGAAGTTAGTATTCTTGATAATAAAGGACTGTTAGACTAAGGAGCATGATACCTATGGTATGATGGAATCCTTAATCGGACAGTCCTTTTTAACTATTTATTATGAATTTCCTTGTAAAATAGATAGATTAGAAACATATTCAAATCGAATATTATACCTACTTGGGCTTGTATTTATTATTGACCAAAGAAGCTCTTTTTTACAGCGTTATACCCAAAACGTTCACGTAATGTATCAACAAGTTGATCCACATGTTCTTTCTTACAAACATCGTCCGTACTTGACTGTTCAAACAATGACAGTTGCTCATATGAGGTATCATCAAAATTACTAATCCCTACTCCTAATAAACGAATCGGGCTAAGTGGAATAATATCAAGAAGATCACAAGCATTCTTATAGATAATATCTGTCACATCTGTAGGTGAATCAATGGTAATGCTTCGTGTGATGACTTTGAAATTGCTATATTTCACTTTAATGGAAACTGTTCGTCCTTTGAGCATGTGCCGTCGTGATCGCCAACCCACCGAGTCAGCAATGAGTAAGGCTTCTTTTTTCAGGGTATTCAAATCACCAATATCTGTTGAAAAAAGTAATCTCATTACTAATACTCTTAGTCTCACTTCTATGATGAGGGTCTACAGGACGATGATCAATGCCATTAGCCGATTGATGTAAACCGGCTGCATGCTTCTGACCAACCACCTCAACTAAGGCATCCATCGAACATTTGGCAAGATCACCAATAGTCTTAACACCTATTCGAAGTAATGCTGGAGCAGTCTTTCTACCTACACCATACAATTCTCCAACAGGTAATTGCCATAACATCCTCGGTACATCTTCAGGATAAATCTTTGTAATACCAAGAGGTTTTTTATAATCTGATCCCATTTTAGCCAATAACTTATTACAAGATATTCCCACAGAACATGGGATATCCAAATCCAGCAATAATCGTTCCTGAATGGTCTTGGACACATCATCAACCGTGCCAAATAACTTCTCTGTACCTGTCATATCAAGAAAAGCCTCATCAATTGAAACTTGTTCCTTCAGGGGCGTATATTCATCAAATACTTTCATAATCTCCTTGGAAATTTTCCCATACAAATTATGAGTAGGCTGAATAACTTCGGCTTGAGGACATAATTTCATAGCCTGCCATATAGGCATAGCTGTCTTTACCCCATAAGCCTTGGCATCATAACTAGCAGCTAAGACAATACCCCTTCGTTTTTTAGGGTCTCCACCTACAATGAGAGGCTTCTCCTTTAACTTAGGATGAAGTGCTTGCTCACAGGAAGCAAAAAATGAGTTCATATCTACATGAAGTATCGATCGCATAATCACCAAACCCTTTAATGTTAACTTATTCCATAAATAATACTTAGGTTAATCCGCAAAAAGTAATGTAGTCCTTCTTACTCTTAAGGACTAACCACACTTAAGTAAAAAACAATTAAATCTAACGAATATATGTTCTATCATACCACATAATTCCTCTGCAAGATAGTGCCTAATCATATACCAACATTCATATTTTTACAATGTTTAGAATAACCCATCAACTTTTTTTTGCCACTCATTTGTGCAACGTTTTGCACTTGTGAAAAATAGATACAAGTTTTATGATAGTAATATAGAAAATTGTTGAAAATAACGGGAGTGATAGGTGTGTTACAAGGAATAGGCATATCACAGGGTATTATCTTTGGTAAAGCTAGTACAATGATTAAAGAAAAGATAAATAATCACAAAAAATCAATTACCAACGTTCATGAAGAAATAGACAGATTTATTGATGCCATAGCTTGCAGTAAGAAACAGATTATTGAAATTGCCAGAAAAAAAACAAAAGAAACCATTGGTGAAAATGAAGCAAAAAAAATATTTGAAGCCCATGCTCTTATCTTAGAAGATGCCATGTTGATTGATGGTATTAAGGATAAGATTAGTCAAGAAATGGTGAACGCAGAATATGCAGTGGTTGAAGTTGCAGGACAGTTCATTGCCATCTTTGATAGCATGGATGATGCATATATGAAAGAAAAGTCTGCAGACATCAAAGACGTATCTGAAAGAATCATAAGAAACCTATTAGGTATTGAAGAATGGGATATGTCAGCCACAGATGACCAAGTCATCATTGTAGCTGAAGACTTAACCCCATCGGACACAGCATTACTGGATAAAAACAAAGTACTGGGTTTCGTTACAGCTGTAGGTGGAAAGACATCCCATACTGCCATATTGGCAAGAATATTAGAAATACCAGCTATATCCGGTATACCTAATATCCTCACTGAAGTCCATAATGGTGACCACTTAATTCTTGATGGTGGGGAAGGTATTGTCATCATTAACCCCAGTCCTGAACAGATTCGTAGGTATAAGGAAAAGAAAAAAGAATATGATAGTCAATTGTTATTATATGAAAAATACCTTAATAAACAGTCCATTACGAAAGATGGCAAGGAAGTTGAGATTGTATCCAATATCGGCTTGCCAGATGATACAGATAAAGTCATAGCTAATGGTGCGGAAGGGGTTGGGTTATTTCGAACAGAATTTTTATTTATGAATCGAAATAGCTTACCTACAGAACAAGAACAATATGAAGCTTACAAAGAAGTAGCAACGAGGCTAGAGGGCAAGCCTGTTGTTATACGCACACTGGATATTGGTGGGGACAAAGAAGTAGATTATCTCAATATGCAAACGGAATTAAATCCTTTTCTAGGATATAGGGCAATCCGTTTATGCTTAGACCGAAAAGAGATATTCATGACACAGCTAAGAGCATTACTTAGAGCAAGTGCTCACGGTAATATTAAAATTATGTTCCCTATGATTTCCAATGTCCTAGAATTACGTGAAGCGAAACAGATGCTACAAGAGGCAAGAGAAACATTGACGAAAGAAGGTATCATGTATAGTAATAGTATTGAAGTGGGCATGATGATAGAAGTACCTTCCGCAGCAATGATGAGCGATCTTCTTGCAAAAGAAGTAGATTTTTTTTAGTATTGGTACAAATGATCTTATACAGTACATGGTAGCTGTAGACCGTGGCAATGAGAAGATCGCTCATCTCTATGATGAATTTAATCCTGGTGTGCTTCGTATAATCAAGCTGGTTATTGACAATGCCCACAAAGCATCCATATGGGTTGGCATGTGTGGCGAAGCTGCATCTAATCCATATATGGTACCATTATTACTAGCTATGGGGCTTGACGAATTTAGCGTGTGCCCAAGTGAAACACTAAAATTGCGTTATATGATGAGTAAATTATCAGTTGAAGATATAAGAACAAAACTGGATGACCTATTAATGATGGCTGAGGGACCAGCCATTGAAAAATACATGGAGGGATATTATGCAGAGCATATCAACTAAACTATTAAACGAATCAGGATTACATGCAAGACCAGCACACCTATTTGTAACAACAGCACAGAAATATCAATCGACTATTCATGTCATAAAGGATGGAAAGAAAGTAGATGGAAAAAGTATTCTTGCCATTCTTACACTAGGGGCAGCAAAAGATGCAGAGATCATCATTGAAGCTCAAGGTGAAGACGAAAAAGACGCTGTTACAGAGCTAGGTGTTTTAATTGAATCAAATTTTGGAGAATAGAACGATTCATAGCATAAAGTGTGAAAATAAATTTTTCCACCCTTGTTGTGACTTTGTCCTTCTAATCGAACAAAGTCATGGTACAAAGTGTGAAAATGAATTTTCCCACCCTTGCTTTGACTGTACCCTTGCAAGCAAGCAAAGTCATGACGCAAAATATGGAGATTAGCTCGGTTGAGGTGTTTTTATGTATTACTTAAATAAACGTCAGATTGAAATCATAACCTATTTATTAGAAATAAATAATCCTGTATCTGTTAAAGATGTAGCAAAGGATTTCAAGGTTAGCGTACGTACTGTGCGTTATGACCTTGATTTGATTGATGACTGGCTTAATGAGAATAATGCTACATTAGTGAAGATACCAAACAAAGGTATTGAGTTAAAAGTGCCTGCTGATCGAACACTTTTATTAGAAAAGCTCAAATTTCTATCCATTGAAAACAGAGTATTATCGGATCGAGAAAGGATTAGATATATCGTACTTGAACTCATTACTGCAGAGAGTGCATTAACCATTGAGGCGCTTAGCGAGCATCTCTTCCTAAGCCGTAATACGGTAATTAAAATTTTAAAAGATGTCAAAACCTATTTGTTAAGCAATGGGATGGATATTGAGAAGATTAGAGGCAAAGGTATGGTCATCACAGGACCTGAAACCATTAAAAGAAGCCTTATGTTGGAGTTATTCTTAGACACAGTCAGCATCAATAATGTATTGCTATCTGTTAAAAATAGAGATATGTATCATGAATTAATTGAGTTATGGGAAAATAATTATAAAACCCTAAGTATGAAACATGTAGAAGAAGTTTTTGAATTATTATTACACTTGGAAAATGAGCATGGTTTTTATCTAACGGATATTGCTCTCACTCGATTAGTTTTTTATTTGACCATATCCATAAATCGTTTACAACACGGTCACAAGGTGACAGAGAGTAAACCACAGATCAGAGAAGAAAGAGAATATGAGATAGCTAGGTTAATTGTAGAAGCACTGCATAAGTATGAGGTGGATTTTGACGAAGCTGAGATTGATGAGATTGCTATCTACCTTGTAGGTTCAAAATCCTATAGTACCATTAATGAGTTAAAAAACATCACTTTAACAGAGAGTTTTAATGAAGAAATAATAGGGTGTACCACGCATATTATTAAGTACTTTGAAAGAGAATTGAAACTTGAATTTTCACTGGATTTACAATTGGTCAATGGACTTGCTTTGCATCTCAAGTCAGCTATTAGTCGTATAAAAAAATAAGCGAAAAATTGAAAATAAGTATATCGATCAAATAAAAGAAAAATACCCTTTAGTTTTTCAAGTTGCAAGGGAAAGTGTGATTTATCTTGAGGCACTCTATAACATACACATAAATGATGAAGAAATAGGCTATATTACATTGCATATACGTGCAGCTTATGAACGTTTATCTTGTAAAATATCAAGGGCATCAGCTTTAGTTATTTGTACAGAAGGGGTTTCCATATTAAGTATATTGACCACTAAGTTAAAAGAAGTATTACCAGAACTTAATATTATTGAAACTTGTTCTGTATATGACTATGAAAAATATAAAAAAGAGATTGACATGGTCATTACAACCAGTGATTTTAAGCTAGGCAACATTGACGTGATTAAGGTTAGTCCTTTTCTCGAAAATGATGAAATATATGAAATTAGACAATTTATCATACGTCTAAATAAATTCAGACAAATATACAAATACAGTCAAGAGATGAATATTTTGGGAGGTAAAGTGGTTATGTTACAAGATGTATTAAATGAAGATATGATGGCATTAGGTGTACAAGCTAAGAATTGGGAAGAGGCCATTAATAAAGCAGGCGACTTACTCGTTAATAAAGGATTTGTAGAACAAACTTATATTGATAATATGATTAATGCAGTGAAGGATCTAGGTCCGTACATTGTTATTATGCCTGGAGTAGCATTTGCTCATGCTAGACCAGACCAATCTGTTCATGAAACATGCATGAGTATGATTACATTAGAAAATCCCGTTAATTTTGGTAGTGAGCAGAATGATCCTGTAAGTATTGTATTTGCTTTTGGTGCTCCTAATAATAATGAGCATTTGAATGCATTGCAAGATTTAGCAAAATTCTTATCTGTAGAAAAAAAACATAACCTTGTTAAAAGAAGAAAAAGACAAGCAGTTGATTCTAGGTAAGATATTTGAATAAGTTAGCGTATAACTCACATTTAACTTTAGTTATACTTAAAAAAAGAATGGACACAAGGAGGTGACAAAGCGTGGCAAAAAGACTAAAACTACTAACAGTCTGTGGATTTGGCGTTGGTACCAGTTTAATTCTTAAAATGACAATAGATAAAGTGCTAAAAAACAATGGAATTGATGCTGAAGTAACCAATGGCGATGTTACAACAGCTTCAGGGGCAGGTGCAGATGTCATTTTTTTTACATCCAATGAGTTATATTCACAACTAAAGGGTAATGTAAGTGCACCAGTAATACAAATTGATAACTTTATGAGTAGTGATGAAATCACAGAAAAAGCTTTACCGGTCATTAACAAATTAATTTAGTTAGGTAAGTATGAAATAAGATGTTACTTCAATTAAAATAAGGTTTTACGGGAGGAGAATTTGTCTTATGTCAGTTATTAATTATGTTACGACGAATATTTTTAAACAACCTTCATTATTTTTAGGGTTAGTTGCTTTGATTGGTTTATTGGTTCAAAGAAAAAGTCTTGGTGATGTGATCAAAGGTACTTTTAAAACCATTATTGGTGTTATTATTCTATTTAAAGGTGTTAATATCATTAGTACAGCAGTATCACCATTATCCGCTGCTTTTTCAACATTGTATAAGTTACCAGCAGAGAACCAATTTGAACCAACTGCATGGCTTGATTTCTTAGGTGCTCAAGGAACAACCATTGGTATCGTAATTGTTTCCGCTTTCGCTATCAATCTTGTTGTTGCAAGGTTTACACCTATTAAAAATATTTTCTTAACAGGACATATACTGTTTTGGATGTCCTATATCTGTGTAGCTGTTGGTTTTGAAGCAGGCTTAGAGGGGGCAGCACTTACAATTTTTGCGACAATCTTCTTAGCATTATATATCATCATTGTTCCTGCATTACTTAGACCTTTCGTTAAGAAAGTAACGGGGTCTGATGCCTTTACCATTGGTCACTCTGCATCTGTTTTCTGTTTAATCGGTGCTGGTGTTGGTAAATTGGTAGGAAATAAAGAAAAATCAACTGAAGATATGAAGATACCTAAGTCATTTGAATTCTTTAGAGATACAACCATTGCGACATCGCTTATTCTATTAGTTGTTTATATTGTTGTTGGGTTAATTATTGGAAAGACTGCAAGTACAGACATCTTTGGTGGTGCTCTAGGTGGTATCAATACGATTCCTGGTATGCAGTACGACTTATTTACATTTAGTTTAATGGCTGGACTTACTTTTGGAGCTGGTTTAACCGTATTACTTACAGGTGTTCGTTTAATGCTTGGTGAAATTATTCCTGCATTCAAAGGTATCTCTGACAAAATCATCCCTAATGCAATCCCAGCACTTGATATACCAATGGTATTCTCATTTGCTCCAAACGCATTACTCATTGGATTTGTTGTGAGTATGGTATCAAGTATTTTAACCATTGTTGTACTTGCTTCTACAGGTATGCTAGCTTATGCGGTAATTCCTCTAGTGGTGGCTTGTTTCTTCGACGTGGCTCCTGGTGCTATCTTTGCTAATGCAACAGGTGGACGTAGGGGGGGGCAATTGTTGCAAGTATCGTTAGTGGTATCTTAATGGTGTTCTTCGTAGCTGTTTCTATACCTGCAGTATTCAATACAGCAGCAGGATTTAACCAATTATTTGGTGGAAATGACTTCTCCATATGGTCATCACTTGGTTCATTAATTGGAAAAATCTTTTAAGATATATTTACATCTATAACAATGTCATTCAATATGGGATATCCATGGTAGACCAGACTATGGATATCTCCAAAATGACAACACGTGGAAACAATTGTAATAGGACGGGTTATGTCCCAGATAACAACGGGATGCTTTAGTGGATGCACATGATAATATCTATAGAAATATAGGTTGCCTAAGCTGATTGGGCGATAGATATTAATATGTGTTATTTTTTATAAAAAATTTGGCTATAAAAGAATAAAATAAAGTAGAAAAGTTGGTGATTATATGAAATTTGGTGTGCATTTATCCACATTTACAAAAACATGGCATGAGGATTATTATCCATATTTTAAAGATGTAAAAGCATTTGGTTATGATGGTGTTGAATTTCCACTGATGAGTCCTGATGATTTTGATGTTTTGAAAGCAAAAACAAAGTTGAAAGAGTATGGCTTATTATGTACCTGTGGAACAGGTATGAATCCTCATAGAGATATTGCATCAGCAGATAAGGCAATTAACAATAATGGTGTGAAGCATTTACAGAAATGTATTGATATCTGTCATGAACTGGAATCAGATTGTTTAGGAGGTGTCTTATATGCACCTTGGGGGATGTGCATATCAAGACAGGAAGGTAGAGACAATATCCAAAGAAGCTTAGAAAATCTTGCTGGAATAGGGGATTATGCCAAAGAAAAAGGTGTCTATCTTGCTTTAGAGATGATTAATCGTTATGAAAGTTATTTCTTAAATACCGTAGCAGATGGGAAAGACTATCTAAAACGTATTAATCATAATCATATAAAACTACATCTGGATACATTCCATGCAAATATTGAAGAGAAGTCTATAAAAAATGCTCTTATATCTGGTGGAAATGATATTTATCATATTCATTTTTTGTGAAAATGATCGAGGCATTGTGGGAACAGGATCCATTAATTGGCAACAGGTAAGAGAAGGATTAGAAACCATATCCTATAATAGATGGATTACCATTGAGAACTTTGTTATGGGGAATTGTGAAGTAGGGAAAGATGTCTTTATATGGCGAGACATAGAGGACAGCGGTCACGTAGCTGCTAAAGAAGGCATAGCATTTATGAAAACATTATTCAGCAAATGAATTTAACATAGAATCTTGAATATAGGAGGCATAAGCATGTTAGATAGTATACAAATTAAGTCGTTATTAATTAGAATTGCAGATATGTTTATTGAGAAACAGGATGAGTTAGCTAAGCTTGATGCTGTAATAGGTGATGGTGATCATGGTGTAACCATGGCAAGAGGTGCTAAGGCCGCTAAGGCAAAGGTTGAGGAACTAGAAGTGGGGACTTGTAGAGATTATTTTAAGCTCTATGGTCGTACATTAGTATCCACACTAGGAGGAGCTATGGGACCCCTATTTGGTAGCGTTTTTCTAGAATTATCGAAAGCTTGTAAAGACGAAGATGAAGTAGGCATTGAGGCATTTGCTACTGGATTTAAAAACGGTATGTTAAAAGTGATGGACCTAGGTGGTGCAAAACCAGGCGACAAAACCATGGTGGATGCTATGGATTCGGTGGTTCTATCTATGGAAAAATCACTTGAACAACAAAAGAGTTTTGAGGAAGCACTGGCACTTGCTACGCAGGCAGGAGAAGAAGGTGTGAAAAAGACAATACCACTCATTGCAAAAAGAGGGCGTTCACGTTATTTACAAGAAAAAAAAGCTATTGGCCATCAAGATGCAGGTGCAACATCTTATTATTATATGGTTAAAACCATATGGGAATTCGTACAAGAAGTAAGCGCTTAATAAGCGTATTATAATGAAAAGTAATAGGGCGTCATGTATTGAAATTGAGCGGATTATAAAGATGTCATAATTAAGTCTGACATCAAGGAAAGGAATGAGAGGGAATGGGAATGAAGAAGATCATTAATCATCCAGATCATATTGTGAAAGATACCATTGAAGGCTTCGTAAAAGCCTATAGCGATCGTATTGAAAAATTAGAGGGTAGCCAAGTTGTCATCAGTAAAGATCGAAACGATGAACATGTAAGTGTCATTATCGGTAATGGATCTGGTCACGAACCAGCTTGTATTGGATTTGTAGGCAAGAATATGTTAGCGGCTAATGCTTACGGAGGGATTTTTGCTGCACCAAGTCCAGATACATTATATGATGCCATTGAAGCAACCCATACAGAAAAAGGTGTTTGTGTCTTAATATCCAACCATGCTGGTGATGTGATTAATTCTAAGATGGCCATTGATATGGCAGAAGATGATGATATGGTGTGTAAAGGTGTTATCCTCTATGATGATATTGCATCGGCACCAAAAGAGGAAGCATGTGAGCGTCGAGGTACTGCTGGTACCCTGTTTAATTATAAGATTACAAGTTCTTATGCAGCCGAAGGGCATTCTCTTGACGAGGTCGTAGCCATGGCTGAGAAGGTTAGAGATAACACAAGAACCTTGACTGTTGCAACTTTGCCGGGCACATCTCCAATCACAGGCTATAAGATGTTTGAAATTGCTGATGATGAGATTGAGATTGGTATGGGCGTTCACGGTGAAGCAGCAGCACATAATATGAAGATCGATACGGCAGAAGAGATTGCCAAAGTCATGTGTGAGAAATTAATTGAGGACAAACCTTATGTTGTAGGGGATGAAGTGGCTGTTCTTGTGAATGGTTGTGGTCAGACAACGTATATGGAACTCCTAATTTTCTATAAAGAGGTAGAGAAATTACTTGCAGAAGCTGGTATTAAGGCTTATAAACCTGCTATAGGCAATTTCATTACAACCCAAGAGATGGGCGGTATAGCTTTAGCTTTTTGTAAAGTTGATGAAGAAATGAAGAAACAATGGTGTAAAGAAACCAATGCTCCAGGGTTTAAATTATAGATGATTGTTTCATGAAGTTGCAAAGGAGGTATGGATTTGGAACTCGTTAATATGAAGGAACTATTAAGGGAAGCCCAGGGGGATAATAAGGCTATTGCGGCTATTAATGTCAGTAATATGGAGACCATTATGGGACTCATGGAGGCTTCAGAAAAAACAGGTGAATCTGTTATCATCCAAGTAGCTCCTATGCAACTACAAGCTCAAGGCATTACTTATGAACAGATTGTAAGGATGATTAAGCTATTTGGTGAAAGCTACAAGATTAAGACTTGCATTCATCTTGACCATGCGACGGATATAACAGATTGTTATAGAGCCATAGATGCAGGTTTTACGTCAGTGATGTATGATGGCACTTTAGTTGATTTTGATACGAACATGGATTATACAAAAAAAAGTAGTCAGCTATGCTCATGAACGTGGTGTTACTGTTGAAGCGGAACTTGGTAAAGTGGGTGGTGCAGAAGCTTCAGAGCATAATGATGCTGGATATAAAACAAAACCTGAAGATGTAGCTGTCTTTGTGGAAAAAAACAAAAGTGGATTCCTTGGCTGTTGCTATTGGTAATGCACATGGTTTTTATAAATTAGATCCTAAACTCGATTTCCAGTTACTTAAAAAAGATTATCGAAGTAACGCATATACCCTTGTGTTACATGGAGGTACAGGCATTCCAGTTGAAGATTTGCGTACAGCCATAGGTTTAGGCATAAGAAAGATTAATTTTTTTTACAGAGATTGACCGAGCCTATGTAAAAGGATTCGTAGAGGCTTATGAAGAAAATAAACAGATCTATATGATGTTTGCTGGAGAAAAGGCAAGAGAGAAGATGACCCAAGAAATTATAAATAAGATAGGATGGATGAGACCATGAAGGTAGGACTTATGAGTGTTGGTTTTCCTAATTTTCGTTATGATATCGCTCAAGGATATCTGGATAAATCCCTTAAGCGTTTAGAAGAAGATGGGCATAATATGACATGTTGTGGTCAAGTGCTCATAGAAGAAAGTAGTATTTATGACGAATTAGAACGGCTTCGTTTGGAACATATTGATCTGCTAATTTTGCAATGCGGTACCTATTCCTATGGTAGTTGCATGATGAAGATTAATGAGTTGTTTGAACATACACCTCTTTTTTATGTGGGGATTTCCTGAACCCATTATTGAAGGGTTCTATGGCTTGCCCCTCAATTCCTTGTGTGGGTTAAATATGTATGGTAGTTTCTTAGAAAAAGTGGACAAAAAATATAGTTATGCTTATGGTGGGGTAGAGGATGAGACCGTTTATCAAAAAATCAACCACACCATTAAAGCTATTGATGTAAAAAATAAACTCAAGAAGAGTAAGTTCTGTATCATTGGTGGACGTGTACCGGGTTTCTACTTATCCAATGTGGACGAGTTACGTTTTCGACATGAGATAGGGCCAGAGCTTGTCTACTATTCATTAGCATCATTGATAGACGATATGCAGAAGATTGATGAAGCTTTGGTTGCCAATGAAGTTAGCAAGATGAAAGGTGAAGTAGCCAAAGTAAGCACCACAGACGAAATGTTAGAAAAATCAGCTCGATTATATTTGGCGATTATGAACTATAAAGAGGATAGGGGTATAGACGCTTTTGCCATTAAATGTTGGCCAGAGTTTCAATCTTTGTTAAGGTGTAGTGTGTGTGGCGTGGTATCTAGACTCAACAATCAAGGTATTATGACCGCTTGTGAAGGTGATGTGACAGGTCTCGCTACCATGTATATGCAGCACCTTATTACAAAAGAGCCTTGTTTCTTAGCAGATCTTGTGAATGTCAATGATGAAGGTATTGCTAAAGCATGGCATTGTGGACCTGCTCCAGTCTGTATGGCTAGAGATGCCAGTACAACAGAGTATCGCGAGCATCCTACCATTAAGCAGGGGATGGGCTTTTCAGTAGAATTTAAAATGAAGCTTGGTCGATTAACCGTGCTGAAACTGAAAGAAGCTAAGGGGATGTATAAGTTATTTATGGCTACTGGTGAAGGGGTAGAGGAAGATCGACATATGGTAGCTAATCAAGCAGATATTCGATTTGATGTACCCATGAAAGATGTCCTTGATTGCATTATGAATAATGGGATTGAACATCACTATGCTATTGTATATAAGGATATTCAGGATATATTGATAGAAGTGTGTAAGTGGATGGATGTTGAGGTTGTTATGCCCTAGTTTGTATCTGATACAAGATGTGTAAAAGCATATTATAGGTTACAACCTTTTTTCAAGAAGGGAGAGAGTGCATTGCATAATGAGTTTCTGTATGGAGCTGGATATTATCCTTTGATGCATGATGCGTCTGATTGGGAACGGGATATTCAGTTAATGAAAGATTCGGGTATTAATTTAATTCGTACGGCAGAACTTTTTAATACTTGGGATCGCATAGAGCCTGCAAAAGGGCAGTTTAATTTTGATTTTCTTGATAAGTTTTTCGATTTGTGTGAGAAATATGGTATGAAGATTTTATTGGGTACAGGTACAGCATCCCCTCCTTATTGGTTACATGAAATGTATCCAGATGTGAATATCTTGAATAATCATGGAGAGCAATATCCCAATAATGTGTCGTATACATGGGCTTGTATTGATAATCCAGGTTATCTGAAGGAGACAGAGCGTTATCTAAGGACATTAGTAGAGCGCTATAAGTCCCATAAAGCTTTGTATGCGTACCAGATTCATAATGAGGTGAGTTTTCCCTTTATGCCACTAAAGAGTGGTGATATTGATATGTATTGTTACTGTGACCATTCTAAAAAAGCATTTTAGAACATGGGTTCAAGATAAGTATAAGACCTTAGATCAGTTGAATCATGTGTATCGATGGGGAGCTACCAATACCTGTCATACATCATGGGAGCAGGTTGAACCACCCAAGACAAAACCGTCCAGTTGGTCCAGTGTAACCAGATGGCTAGATTGGCGTCTGTTTTGGATGGACAATTTTGTGAAGTTTATAGGATGGCAACATGATATCATTAAAGAACTTGATCAAGAGCATATCACATCAACCAATATTTTCTTCTTAAAGTCTCAAGATCCATTAGGTGTTTTAACGGCTCTTGATCAGTTTGAGATGGCTAAGGTTGTAGACATGGTTGGTTACGACCTGTATCCTGGTAGTGGTGAAAAATTAGAGAAAAAGCCTGAGTTTGCATCCATGTTTTTGGATATGTCTCGTAGTACAGCTAAGCCTTTAGGTAAAAATTATTGGCTAATGGAAACAGATAGTGGACCTATTAATGGTTGGGTGTTAGGACCAAGTCGTAATGTAAAAGGTTTTGATCTGATTCGTAATGTATTCGAGGCTGTTGGTCATGATGCGAAGCTTACTTTATATCAAGGTTGGCGCGAATGGGATTTCCAACCTCTTCATTGGGGTGCTATTGTAGACCTTGATGGTAAGCCAACAGAGCGAACAGAAGCAGCTAAGACCATTGGCGACGTAATGAAAGCTCATGGTGAGGCATTGGTTGCAGCCAATAATCCAAAAGGTGAAGTGGCCATTCTTATATCGAAAGAGAATGCCATTGTTCTAAGTGGTATGGGGCAAGATGACTTTCTGATGAAAGCTATGCGTGGTGCGTATACTTTCTTCTGGAAAAAAGGTTATCAAGTGGACTTTGTCACACCAGAACAAGTAGCCAATGGTTATGTCAATGACTATAAAGTGGTCTATATGCCATTCATGGCGGTCATTAATGAAGAATTAGCAAAAGGCTTAGATGCTTATGTAAAACAAGGAGGAAATCTTGTTGGAACGGCACGTTGTGGCATGTTAGGGGAGCATGGTTGGTACAATCATCAGATCCCATGCTTTAAGTTAGGTGATACATTTGGTATAAGTGCTTTTGATGCCTATAGCAATACCCATCCACAGGTTACTTATAAAATGAAACCTTATAAGGGTTATTGGCATAAAGAAGAGGTTAAGGTTATCAGCGATAACGTAGATGTGATAGCACGATTTAATGATGACTCACCTGCAGTAACCATCCATCCTCATGGTGAAGGTTCTGCCATTTATTTTGGTACACATCCAGATGTAGCCTATTTGGAAGAGGGCAGTTATCTCTTATGGGATATATTGGATGATATCTTTGAAAAAGCAGGTATCAGCCCGAAGGTTCAACTGGATTATACCAACGAAAAATATAACGAAATCGATGCCCATTACCTACAGGGTGAGGAAGCAGATTATATGATTGTGACCAACTATGTCAATAAAAAACATGGTGGTTTCTTTAATGGGCAAGAAAAATGTGTTAGAATAACGTTAAATACCCATAAAACATATAACACGTGCCAAGATCTTATGACAGGTAAAGCATTAGACATAAAACAAGATGACAATGTGGTACGTATTGACACAAAGGTTGTACGTCATAAAGTACAGTTATTAAAATTGACTTGAAAGGACGAAAGTCATGGGCGATATAAATAAGATAAAATGTTTTTTATTAGATATGGATGGTACCTTTTATTTGGGAAATGAACTCATTGATGGTTCATTAGACTTTTTAGATATACTGAAAGAGCAACATAAAGATTTTATGTTTTTGACCAATAACTCTTCCAAGAATAGTATGGCTTATGTAGAGAAATTAGGTCGTCTGGGATGCCAAGTTGAAGAAGATAAAGTATTTACATCAGGTGAAGCCACAACGATTTATCTAAAAGGACTAAAACCTGGTGCTAAAATATTTCTCCTTGGAACACCTTTTTTAGAAGAAGAATTTGAAAAAAAAGCTGGATTTACATTGATAAAAGATAGAAGTGAGCGACCTGATTATGTGGTATTAGGATTTGATACCACCTTAACCTATGAAAAGTTATGGATTGCTTGTGATTTGATTCGAGAAGGGGTAACCTATATTGCGACCCATCCGGATTATAATTGTCCATTAGAAGGTGATAATTGGATGCCAGATACAGGGGCAATGATTGAGTTAATTGCAGCTTCTACAGGTGTGCGGCCTTATGTGGTGGGTAAACCTAATGCTATGATTATTGATGCCATTTGTGATAAATATGGTTTTAATAAAGATGAGATAGCTATGGTTGGGGATCGCTTGTATACGGATATTAAAACAGGTATTAATGCAGGGATTACAACGGTAGTTGTGTTATCAGGTGAAACGAGTATGGAAGATTATGAGGAATCAGATATTAATGGTGATTTTGTTTTTCCTTCGATTAAAGAGTTGGGGGAAGCTTTGGTTAAATAAAAAAAAAGCCAACGGAAGTTATGTAATGGCTGTCTCATAAAAGCAATATTGTCTGATAGAGGTTTTTGGAAAGTATAAGAGGTTAAGCTTTTCAGACCCTTAAACGTCCATGTTTAATAGTGCAACATGATAATGTTGCTTGAACAAGGGTCTGCGCTTCGCCGTCCGTGGCTGCGCTTTACGCTTAACCTCTTATACTTTCCTGTGATATTGACGTTATTTGCTTTTATGGGACAGCCCTCTTTTTTTTATTGTGTTGCTCTTTAGCCAGAAAAACCGCTTCATAAGATTTTGTAGGCTTGGATATGGTGGTTTAGGAAATTTTGTTGGGAGAGGCTGATAGTTAAAAATGGGTTCTAGTAGCTATTTTCTAAATATGCGTTTCATTTCTACTTGTAGGTCTTTAAAATAATAAGATATAGCTATGTCTGTAGAACCAAATGTACGGTTTGCTATAATGGTTTTGTCGGCAAAGGAGAAGATGGTGATTTCTTTGTTGAAGGGATTGACGATCCAATATTCTTGAACGCCACAATCCATATAGAGATCTAATTTCTTGAGATAATCTTTCTTTCTTGACGATTCTGAAATAATTTCTACTGCAAGGGTGGGTACACCCATATAATAATCCCGATCATTGAGATGTTCTTCTAAGTCACAGATAATCATAAGGTCGGGCTGTACGATGTTAATGTTTTCTGCATTTCTTTTTTTAACGTAATATCAAAAGGGGCGAAAACTGATTGACAGGGTTTGTCATCCAAAAAATTATAGAATAGATAGGATAGCTCCATTAATACTTTCTGATGGGTTACTTTTGGTGAAACCAATAAGAAGATCTCGCCATCAATATATTCAAAGCGTTCATCTGAGTTCTCGGATATCTTCAAGAAATCTTCATAAGAAATTCTAGTGCCGGATGTAGAATAGGCAGGTTCAGCTTCCATAATGACATCCGCGTTGGTACCTTCTTCATAGGAAACAAGCTTCGCTACATCTCTACCATTCTTAGTAATCACAATATCCTCTTTCGCAGATAATCTTAAATATTTTCCAAAATTATTTTTTATTTCAGTTGAATTAACCTTCACTATTATCACCTCATATTAATTATAGCTAAAATAGCTAAAATGGTCAAGTTTTAATATTGTACTAAACTGAAGTATAATCCACACGTCACATAAATTTCCTAAAGAAAACCATGCTTTATTTTAAAGACATATTGCAATTGGATTTTAATAAGTATATAATGTATTTTAAATGAATTTGTTGAATATTATAAACCGTAATAACTTAATATAATTAAGTGATTATATAATAATACGTTTAGAAATTAAAAAGATACTTCAAAGTACGCATCTAATCTTATTTTATGCTATTATCTTAGTATAAGAAAGTACCTCTTGTCGTAAGGTGATTTATATGCTGGCTAGATGCAGTAAGATATAAGAGGATGCTTCTATAACTTAGGAGTAGGTTTATAATTTCCTAAATCAATATTTTAAAGGGGGCTTATCCAAGTGCTTAATATTAAAGTAGAAAAGGCGAAGGAATTAAAGCAAAAACCTGATTTTAATAACTTAGGTTTTGGAACAGATTTTACAGATCATATGTTTATTATGAATTATACAGAAGGTAAGGGATGGCACGATCCTAGAATGGAACTTTATCGACCTATTGCACTTGATCCATCAGCGATGGTATTCCACTATGCTCAAGAGATGTTTGAAGGTATGAAAGCATATAAAACAGAAGACGGTCGCGTACTTTTATTCCGTCCTGAGAAGAATATACAGAGAACCAATGTAACGAATGAGCGTCTTTGTATACCTAAGATGAATGAAGAAGATATGTTACAGGCCATAGAAGCATTAGTATCCGTTGAAAAAGATTGGATTCCTACTGCACCTGGTACATCACTTTATATTCGTCCATTTATTATTGCAACAGATCCATTCCTTGGTGTTAGAGCATCAGAAACATATTTATTTATGGTAATTATGAGTCCTGTTGGTGCTTACTATAAAGGTGGTATTAATCCAGTTAAGATATGGGTTGAGACAGAATATGTACGTGCCGTTAAAGGTGGCGTAGGTTATGCTAAGACTGGTGGTAACTATGCAGCCAGTATCAAAGCGCAGATGAAAGCCAAAGAAAGAGGATATGCTCAAGTATTATGGCTTGATGGTATCGAGAGAAAGTATGTAGAAGAAGTAGGGACCATGAATGTATTCTTCAAAATCAATGGTGAAGTGATTACACCTTCCCTTGAAGGCAGTATCTTACCAGGTGTTACACGAAATTCTGTTATCGAATTATTAAATGAATGGGGTGTACCTGTTTCTGAAAGAAAACTTTCTATTGATGAAGTATATGAAGCAGCAGAAAATGGAACTCTTGAAGAAGCTTTCGGTACAGGCACAGCAGCAGTTATCTCACCAATGGGTGAGTTAAACTACAATGGTAAAGTGATTACAATTAATGACAGTAAAATCGGTGAATTATCACAACGTATCTATGATACGGTAACAGGTATTCAAACAGGCGTTGTAGAAGATTCCTTCAATTGGACTGTTGAAGTAAAATAGTTTTAAACAGAATAAAAGCCGTTTGATTGGTCATGAATCAGTCAAACGGCTTTTTTGGTAGTAAATAAAGTTCTAACATTAGAATAGCGACAATTTCTTTAGGAAGATGAATCGTAGTCACGTTTTCTTGGCACACAGTTATATTTTCTTATGAATTAAACTATTGTAAATTTGATCTATATGATATAATGCATGTAGATGATTATTGCTTATACAAGCAGAATCATCATAAGGAGGACTATAATCACTACAAAGGAGATGATTTCTATGAGATATGAATTTAATAACATGAAGCAAGAAAATATGGTGATGGTGGTTTAATCATTAGATTTCACCATCGTTAATACGAAAGGTGATGTAAGAATGAGTATAGCTTTATTAATTATTGATATGCAACAAGCTTTTAAAGAAATCGACAAATGTAGTGAATCAATAAATGATGCACTAGAATATATTAATGAAACCAGTAAGATGTTTAGAGCGGCTGACAAACCAGTAATCATTATTCAAGATGAGGAAGCAGGTGAGGGTCCCGACTCAGATGGGTTTAAATTGATGGATGAATTGCATGTGGAGGATACAGATCTTAGAATTTCTAAGGTTTATAGTAATTCTTTTTGGGAAACGGATCTGGATAAACTTCTAAAAGAATTGGAAGTTGAATTTCTTGTCATTAGTGGATTTGCAGCTGAACATTGTGTGCTGTTTACCTATAATGGAGCAGTTGAAAGAGGGTTTAATGCCTCCATATTACAGCATGGTATAGCAGGTTTTGATCATGATCAGGTTAAAGAAACTCAATATATAAGACCTGTCATTTGCATTGAGACTCTCGAGTATATATTAAACTAATAATTAGGTGCTTCTAAGTACTAACATAAGAGAGAGTCTTATACGTTGCTATGATTAAAATGTATAAGGCTCTTTTCTTGTAATATAAGAAGGATCTACTTTCTATTTTCCTTGAAATCTTTTACGGGACGAAGTTACTTTTGTTCTTATTTATTGGGGGTTCAGAATACCTATACATAATTCCTCATACGCTGTTATATAATGGCGAAATTATGGCTATAGTAATAAGTGAATATTTTAGCGTGTTAATGTGTTTGAGTGGTGGACTGGTGACGAAAACTGTCTATTAGTAAAAGTACACAAAAAAGCAAGTGAAAAATTGGCATGTATTTACGAGTTATTTGCATATTTATATTGGAAAAACTTATTTGTTATGTTATTATATAAGTGAATCAACAAAAAAATATATGCTATTTATGTAAAAAGGATAACACTACTTAATATTCAAATGTTTTTCTGTGAAAAACATTAACTTAATAAAATTGGAAAAGGAGTATGCCATGGTGAAAGGACCAAACATATCAATCCTAACTGGAAATTTTGGTAGTGGTAAGACAGAGATGGCCATTAATATGGCTTTAAAAGCTGCTAGAGAAGGCAAAAAAGTTGTACTTGTAGATTTGGACATTGTGAATCCATTTTTTAGATCAGCAGAAGTAAAACCCTATTTAGAAGAACAAGGCATTCAGGTGATTATACCTAATTTTGCAACAACCAATATGGATATACCATCCTTACCGGCAACAATCTACAGTGTATTTAATATGGAAGACACTTATGTGTTCTTTGATGTAGGTGGGGATGAAGATGGTGCTATAAGCCTTGGGCAGTATAAACAATACTTTGACCGATGCGACTATCGCATGTATTTTGTGATCAATACGAGACGGCCATTTACAAGTAACTCAGAAGATATACTAGAGCTTATGACACAAGTCGAGAATCGTTCAAGGTTAAAAGTGACTGATCTCGTGAATAACACAAACTTATCTTATGAAACCACACCAGAGGTTGTATTACAAGGACAAGAGATTATCAACCAAGTATCACAAGAAACAGATCTACCCATTGCTTATATAAGCACTAAAAAAGATATAAGTGATCAATTACCAAAGGAATTTGCAGAGCAATTGTTTACAATGGAATTATTTATGCAACCTAAGTTTTAGTCAGGATTATGGTTAATGTAAAATGATACCATAACTTCAGTAAGTAGATATTAAAAATCATAAGATACGATTTTGTCTCATAAGAAAGCCAATGAAACGTATCTTAAGATGAAAGGAGAGCATACAATGGCAAAGGTAACTTTTAAAGAGGATTTATGTAAAGGTTGTGGGTTATGTACCACCGTATGTCCTAAGAAGATTGTCCATCTAGCCGATGAAAAGATTAATGATAAAGGCTATCATCCAGCTACGGTTACAGAAATGGATAAATGTATTGGATGCGCTTTTTGTGCCACTATCTGTCCAGATGTGGTTATAACGGTTGAAAAAAAATAGTGAACATAATAAGAAATTGATTTTAAACCATATATAAGCATGAATGAATAATTGTAGTCAATTATGAAAAGAAATTCATCTTATAAATTAAGTTAAATATGTTGAATTAAATAATAGGAACTATGGATTTATTTAATTTAATATATAGAGAATGGAGGAGCAAGGATGGAAAAGGTTTTAATGAAGGGTAATGAAGCCATTGCAGAGGCTGCCATTCAAGCTGGATGTAAGTATTTCTTCGGTTATCCTATTACACCACAGAATGAAATACCAGCCTACATGGCTAAAAAATTACCTAAAATTGATGGTGTCTTTCTACAAGCTGAATCAGAAGTATCAGCTATTAACATGGTATATGGTGCAGCAGGAACAGGTGCTCGTGTCATGACATCATCTTCAAGTCCAGGAATTAGCTTAAAGCAAGAAGGGATTTCCTACATTGCAGGAGCAGCACTACCATGTGTTATTGTCAATATTGTTAGAGGAGGTCCAGGATTAGGCGGGATTCAACCAGCACAATCCGATTACTTCCAATCTGTAAAAGGTGGCGGACACGGGGATTATCACCTTATCGTCTATGCACCATCTACACTACAAGAAATGGTTAGTTTGACCATGGAAGCTTTTGATGTAGCTGATTTATATCGTAATCCAGTTATGGTACTAGGTGACGGTATGCTTGGTCAGATGATGGAACCTGTTTCATTTGAAAAACCACCAGCTAGAGAGTTACCAGAAAAAGATTGGGCTACAACAGGTTGTGACGGTAGTAGAAAACCAAACGTTATCAACTCGTTATTTATAGATCCAGAAGAATTAGAGATTGAAGTGAATAAGACGTTCAAGAAATACGAAGTCATCAAACAAAATGAAACAAGATATGAAACATATAATTGTGAAGATGCTGATATCATTGTAACTGCTTATGGTACAACAGCAAGAATCGTTAAGAGTGTTATTGAGATGGCAAAAGAAAAAGGCGTAAAAGTTGGACTTATTCGACCTATTACCATATGGCCTTTCCCATATGCACCTGTTGCAGAATATGCAGACAAAGATCATGTAAAAGCATTTTTAACTGTTGAGATGAGCATGGGACAGATGGTAGAAGATATTCTCTTGGTGTTAATGGTAAGAAACCTGTACATTTCTATGGAAGAACAGGTGGTATGGTTCCAACACCTGACGACATACTAGCAGAGATTCTAAAAATAGTGGAGGAGGCATAATTATGAAAGTTGTATTTGATAAACCCAAAGCTCTCACCGACACGCCTTTTCATTATTGCCCTGGTTGTACCCACGGTATTATACATCGATTAGTTGCAGAGGCTATGGATGAATTAAGCATAAAAGATAAAGCAATCGGTGTTGCACCAGTAGGCTGCTCCGTATTTGCTTATAAATATTTTGATTGTGATATGCATGAAGCCGCTCACGGACGCGCGCCAGCTGTTGCTACAGGCATCAAGCGTATTCTTCCTGACAACATTGTATTTACTTATCAAGGCGATGGCGACTTAGCTTCTATTGGTACAGCTGAGATCGTGCATGCAGCTGCAAGAAATGAAAACATAACAGTCATATTTGTTAACAATGCAATCTACGGTATGACAGGTGGACAGATGGCACCAACTACCCTTATTGGTCAAAAAACGACGACTTCACCATATGGTAGAGATCCAAAACTTACAGGTTTGCCTATAAAAATGTCTGAAATGTTAGCGACTCTAGATAGTACTTATTACATCGAAAGAGTTTCAGTACATGATGTAAAACACATAAAACAAGCAAAGAAAGCCATTAAAAAAAGCTTTTGAAAATCAAGTAGAGAACAAAGGATTTTCTCTTGTGGAAGTATTATCCACATGTCCAACAAACTGGGGGGTTATCACCAGCAGAGTCCCTTGATTGGGTAAAAGACAGCATGATTCCAGTTTATCCTTTGGGCGTTATGAAGGACGGCGACGAGAAGTAGAGGATTATCGTTAATCCAGAAAAGTCCTTAATTGAAAATGAAAGGAATGAATAAAATGACTGAGCAAGTAATTATTGCTGGTTTTGGTGGTCAAGGAGTCATGTCCATTGGACAGATCTTAACATATGCAGGTATGACTGAAAACAAAGAAGTATCATGGTTACCTTCTTACGGTCCAGAGATGCGTGGCGGTACAGCCAATTGTAATGTTATTGTTTCTAATAAGGCTATTGCCTCACCAATCGTAACAGGTGCTACAGCAGCCTTAGTACTCAATAAACCATCATTAGATAAATTTGAAAATACGGTGAAAGCAGATGGACACTTATTAATCAATAGTTCATTAATTGATAAAAAATCAACAAGAGAAGATATTAACGTACATTACATCCCTGCTAATGAAATTGCCATTGAACTGGGTAATACACGTATAGCTAATATGGTGATGTTAGGTGCTTATCTTGAATTGACTCATGTAGTGAGTATCGAATCTGTTGCCAAAGGACTTGGAAAAGTTCTTGGAAAAGCAAAAGAGCACCTTGTAGAGATTAACATTGAAGCCATGAAACGTGGCGCAGCATGTGTAGCTTAACTCTTTAAACATAAGTTTAGAAATAGAAGGACTTTTTTTCTCCTGTATTTATTCAATGGATAAATGCAGGGGAGGGAGTCCTTTTTTAATTAAAAAGTTCGCTATAATTAAGAGATGTACTAACTTTATACTTATTTTATACTTTTTTTTAGCATATATTTATATGAAAATAATATAATAATTTAATGTAAAATATCCAGATGCATTCATTGGACTTAGGTAAATTGAACGTACAGTATATCTGTGGTAGTTTTTAGAACGATAGTTACCATGATTAAGAATGATAGTAAAAAAAATTTTCTAATATATCGTTATAAAACATAATAAAAAGTCAACAAATCTTAAGAAGGAGTATAGTATTTCGTCGAGATTTTTGGTATCATAAGTTATGAAGATTTGGGTTAGCCAATTTACATGATAATCGTATAGGATTAACTTATCTATTATTTACATAAAATGCTTCAATTAATGAACATTATTATAGAAAAGAACAATTGATATAAATAGTTATGCTAGAGGGAGGAAAAATGTTGGAGAATAATACGTATAACGTTCTCAATATAGGGCTAGATATAGGATCAACAACAGTAAAAATCGTAGTCATGAACAAATATGGAGAAATATTGTACAGCAAGTATAGACGACATCTATCGGATATTAAACTGACTGTGAGGAAGCTGATTAAGAAAGCATATGATAATTTCCCCAATAACCCCATCACTATTATGGTAACGGGTTCAGGTGGTATGGGTGTATCCAAGTGGATGGATATTCCTTTTATTCAAGAAGTTATAGCGAGTACAAAGGCTGTAAAGACAAATATACCTCAGACCGATGTGGTTATAGAGCTTGGTGGAGAAGACGCAAAGATTACATATTTTGAAGGCGATACCATTGACCAGAGAATGAATGGTACTTGTGCAGGCGGTACAGGTGCTTTTATTGACCAGATGAGCTCATTATTACAAACAGATGCTGGTGGGCTTAATGAACTAGCTAAGCATTATAAGGTCATATACCCTATTGCAGCTAGATGTGGAGTCTTCGCTAAGACAGACATACAGCCTCTATTAAATGAAGGGGCATCGAAAGAAGACATAGCTGTATCTATTTTACAGGCCATTGTGAATCAAACCATCAGTGGTCTTGCTTGTGGTAAACCCCTAAGAGGTAATATTGCCTTCTTAGGTGGACCATTATACTTCTTATCAGAGCTGAGACAGAGATTTATAGAAACGCTTAAACTGAGTAAAAGTCAAGCCATTATACCTCCATACTCACAACTGTATGCAGCTATTGGTGCGGCTATGGCATCAAAACAAGAAGAGCCTATCCCGTTTAAAAAAAATCTACGAGAAATTGGCTGTTTTTAAGGATGCTTCTAGTCATGAAGTGCCAAGACTTGCACCTCTGTTCAAGGATCAAGAGGCATTGGAAGAATTTTATAATAGACATGATAAAAATAGAATAGATCAAGAAGAACTCACAACGTATCAAGGAAAATGTTATGTTGGAATAGATGCAGGCTCAACCACAACCAAGGTTGCGGTCATCGACACAGAAGGTAAGTTGCTCTATTCATATTATGGAAGTAATGAAGGAAAACCACTTAATCGAACTGTTGATATTCTTAAGGATATCTATGACAAACTACCTGAAGGAGCTGAAATAGCTCATGCAACGGTAACGGGTTATGGAGAAGCAATTATCAAAGAAGCATTAGGGGTAGACATTGGGGAAATAGAGACAATAGCCCATTATAAAGCGGCAGATTTCTTCTTACCTGGTGTGGACTTTATCTTAGATATCGGTGGCCAGGATATGAAGTGCCTTAGGATAAAAGATGGTGTAATTAACAATATCTTGCTCAATGAAGCTTGTTCATCAGGATGCGGCTCTTTTATTGAGACATTTGCTAAGTCATTGAATATGGACATCGTAAGCTTTGCAGAAGCAGCTTTGAAGTCAAAAGATCCAGTGGATCTGGGCTCAAGATGTACTGTTTTTATGAATTCAAGGGTTAAACAAGCCCAGAAAGAAGGGGCTACAGTCGCTGATATATCATCAGGATTAGCCTATTCTGTCATAAAAAATGTATTACAAAAGGTTATTAAAATTCATGACCCTAAGGACATGGGAGAAAGAATTATTGTACAAGGCGGAACCTTCTATAATAATGCTGTCCTAAGAGCCTTCGAGTTAATTTCAGGAAGAGAAGTGGTTCGCCCGAATATAGCAGGACTCATGGGTGCTTTTGGTGCGGCTATCATCGCCAAAGAAAGAGATAATCATACAGGTAGTACCCTTATTAAAAGTGAAGATTTACAAGAATTTGTTTACGAGACTGAGATGAAACGCTGTAAGCTATGTAATAATAATTGCCTATTAACTTTGAATAAATTCTCAGGTGATAAATGTTATGTATCAGGTAATCGATGTGAGAGAGGAGCAGGAAAAGAGCTCTCGAAACAAGACGTACCTAATCTCTATGATTATAAATATAAAAGGTTATTTCAGTATAAGCCTATAAGTGAGCAAGAGGCTAAAAGAGGTTCCATTGGTATACCAAGAGTGCTGAACATGTATGAGAATTACCCATATTGGTTCACTTTTTTTTACAGAGCTTGGGTTTAGGGTTGTCCTGTCACCTAGGTCGAGTAAGAAAGTTTACGAAGCAGGTATTGAAACGATACCATCAGAGTCGGCGTGTTATCCGGCCAAAATCGTCCACGGACATGTGATGCATCTGATTAATAAAGGTATCAAGAATATTTTCTATCCTTGTGTACCTTATGAAGTCAAGGAGCAAAAAGGGGCCGATAACAACTTTAATTGTCCAATTGTTACGTCATATCCAGAAGCCATAAAACATAATATGGAAGCACTCGATATACATAAAGTGAATTTCATAAATCCGTTCCTACCCATGGATGAAGAAAAAAAAGGTTAGCACAACGTCTGGCAGAAGAATTGAAGCCTTATGGTATTTTGGAAGAAGAAGTGCTAGAAGCCGCTAAAATAGCATGGGCGGAGAAGTTAAAGGTAATAGAAGATATTAAAGAAAAAGGTCATGAAGTCCTAGCTTATCTAAAACAAACAGGTAAAAAAAAGGGGATTGTCCTAGCAGGAAGACCTTATCATGTAGATCCGGAGATTAATCACGGTTTAACCAATATCATTACCAATCTGGATATGGCTGTTCTGACAGAGGATGCGGTGGCTCATCTTGGCTATGTTAAGAGACCACTTAGAGTCCTTGACCAATGGGCATACCATTCCAGACTCTATGCAGCAGCAGAATGTGTTGGGAATCATGATAACCTGGAATTGGTACAATTAACCTCCTTCGGTTGTGGCGTGGATGCAGTTACAGCAGATCAAGTGCAAGAGATTCTTGAGCGACATGGTAAAATCTATACGCTAATTAAGGTGGATGAGGGTAATAATCTAGGTGCTATTCGTATCCGTATGCGCTCCTTAAAAGCAGCTCTTGACGAACGAGAAAGAAATGGTATTTTGCCAACGAAGCAAAAGATTATTTATAATAAGTTGCCATTTACAAAAGAAGATAAAAAAAATCATACAATTTTGATACCTCAGATGTCCGCTATACATTTTGAGTTCCTAGCAGTAGGTTTTAAAAAAATGGGATACAATGCTGTCATGTTACCAGAGAATGACCCAGGAGCAGTGGATGTAGGACTTAAACATGTTAATAATGATGCATGTTATCCTTCCATCATTGTTATCGGACAGATTCTGAAAGCCATCCAATCAGGACAATACGATTTGAATAATACGTCAGTATTTATTACACAAACAGGTGGAGGATGTCGAGCATCTAATTATATAGGTTTTATTCGAAAAGCGCTAACAGACATTGGTGTAACGACAGTACCTGTTATTTCTGTTAATGCCTCTGGCATGGAGAAAAACTCAGGGTTCAAAATAACTGCCCCATTACTACATCGAGCAGCCATGGCTATTCTCTATGGAGATGTTTTTTTTATGAGGGTGCTCTATGCAACGAGACCCTATGAAAAGATTGAAGGATCAACAGATAAGGTCTATAAGACTTGGAGAGAAAAAGCATTTAGAAACTTAGAGAATGGTAGCTTTATCCAGTTCAGAAAAAACATGAAAGGTATTATAAATGCATTTGATCAAATAGAACGACAAGATATTATTAAACCCAAAGTAGGTGTCGTTGGTGAAATACTAATCAAATACCACCCAATGGGTAATAACAATATCGTTAATGTCTTAGAAAAAGAAGGTGCTGAGGTTTGTGTGCCTGATTTGATGGATTTTATTCTATATTGTGCATACAATAGGAAATTCCAATACGAGAAGCTTAATGGAACGAAAATGAGTTGGAAATTAAGTAAACTTGTGATTACGATTATTGAGTGGTACCGAAAAGCAACGAAAGCACCTCTAGCGAAGAGTAAGCATTTTCGACCACCTACTTCCATCGAAAAAAAAGGCCAATATGCTTCAGAGCTTATATCATTAGGTAACCAAACTGGCGAAGGTTGGTTTTTAACCGGTGAGATGATTGAGTTGGTTAAAGAAGGTGTTGAAAATATTGTATGTGTTCAACCCTTTGCTTGCTTACCTAACCATGTGGTGGGGAAAGCCATGATGAAACCTATTAAAGCAAGTTATCCTAAAGCCAATATTGTGGCAATTGACTATGACCCAGGAGCAAGTGAAGTTAATCAGCTAAATCGGATTAAGTTGATGCTTGCGGTTGCCAATGATAGCCTTAAGGATAAAGAGGTTTGTGGAACTAACGAGCCATTACCCCATAAAAAGATGGTCTCTAACTTATAGACATGGTCTCATAACTATAAACATATATAGTAGCACACATTGAGGCAAACTATGCTATTATAATCGTATAGGCAAGTTTCCTACAAAAGACGAGTCAGCGCCTCTTTTGTTTGATAACATAAAAATCATTTGACTGTTAGGTCTTTAAGTGTTAGAGTACTATTGACTAATATAATTGAAGAAAGTAGGCATTATGAATAATAAATTTAGTGAATTAGGCGTTAGTGAACCCATAGTAAAAGCGATTGAAAAATTGGATTTTGTTACACCTACAGAGGTACAAAAAGAATCAATTCCTAAGGTTTTACAGGGAAAAGATTTAATAGTCATGTCTAAAACAGGTAGTGGTAAGACGGGAGCATTTGGTTTACCCATCATACAATCAATAGATTTAAAGGTACGCTTACCACAGGCATTGATTTTAACACCAACACGAGAGCTGGCAGTGCAAGTCAATCATGATATCAAAGAGATGTCCAAATATATGGATGTTCAGACAACAGCTGTTTATGGACAACATAGCATAAAGAGTGAAATCGAGGCAATAAAAAAGGGTGCTAATATTATAACAGGATCACCTGGAAGGGTACTTGACCATATCAAGAGAAAAACTCTGAATACAGCCAATATACGATTTGTTGTCCTTGATGAAGCAGACAGAATGCTAGATATGGGGTTTATAGACCAAGTTGTACAGATTATTAAATCATTGCCCAAAAAGAGAGTGACATTATTGTTTTCCGCAACGATGCCACCTGCAATCCAGAGGATCTGTAAATCATATATGTATCAGCCAGAGGTTATTGAAATTGATACGGATACAAAGACAGTGGATACAATAAAACAGGTTTATTATAGAGTGGAGCCTAATGAGAAGAGAACTCAATTAAACAATCTACTTAAGGTAAATCAACCAGATAGTTGTATGGTCTTTTGTAATACAAGAGTAGAGGTTGATAGGGTACAAGCCTATCTGGCTCGAAAAGGTTACGTAGCTGAAGCCCTTCATGGTGCCAATAATCAGAACAGTCGAATGAGAACCATTGAGAGGTTTAAAAAGAATGCAATCCAAGTACTTGTTGCCACAGATGTAGCAGCTAGAGGTATTCATATAGATGAGCTATCTTTGGTTATTAATTATGATGTTCCCGAAGACAAAGATAGCTATATTCACCGAGTTGGGCGTACTGGTAGAGCTGGAAATAGCGGCAAGGCTATTACGCTTGTAACAGGTAATGACATTATGAGTTTCTATATGATTGAAGAACATGTAGGGGTTCTAATTAGCGAAGAGGAGTTGCCCACAGATAAATATGTAAAGGAATGTGTCGTAGCCGCAAATGGTAAGTGGTCAAAAATAAAAGTACAAAATGGAAAAGTACAAAATGGAAAAGTGCAAAATGGAAAAGCACAAAATAGAAAAGTACAAAAAAGCAAAGCGCAAAACGGAAAAAATCAAAATACAAAAACTCAGCATACAAAAACGCAACACAATAAAGAGCAAAAAAAAGGATAACAAACCAAAGTCTCCTCAATCGCAACCCCATAATCACAATGATCATATATCAAAGGTGAACAAGCATCAACCCCATATAAATAAAACAAATAAACAAGAATAATGTAAAAAATCAACCTAAAAGTGAAATAGAGATGCCAAAACCAGAAATAATTATGACAAAGTATGGACCAGCAACGTACATTGGAAAGAAGAAAAAATCTCTAAAAGAACGTCTAATGAATTTTATAAAAGGTGGACAACATTAAAGTAAGTTGATTATTAATGAAGGAAGAGTGAATATATATAAAGGTTAGTCAGTTTTATATAATTATTTCTAAAGGGGAGGAGCAAGAGCTACTCCCTTATTTATACTTCATACTTAAAGTCATTCCAATTTACCGGGGTAATGTTTCCATTTTGCCAATCTTCTTTTGTGATACCATAACCAACAGAGTCATAGACGTCTCCATTTTGACATACCCATGCTTTTCGATAGTGTGCTTCTTTAGCAAAACCACACTTATGGAATACGCATCTCATAGCATAATTATCTTCCCTTGTGTCTGCTTCTATCCTATTTGTATGTGAGTAATTATGGAATACATAGTTAACTAGCCATTTGACTGTCATTGTACCAATGTTCATTCCTTTATGTTTACTCAGAATCCTTATGTCAAACATCGGTATATCATCTTCTAAATCATATATCCTAACCATGCCTGCTTTTGTATCTGATTCTAGAATAACCCAAAATGTTTTGCAGGCATCACCAGAATAATAATTGTTTTCATAGCTCGCTCTAATCCGATCTGGATTTAGGTTCGGTGTTCCATAAAATTCCCAAGTATCTGACGTTAAAAACTCTACTAGTGTATCAATTTCATCTTTAAATTCTTCAAAGCGTATGTTCATTATTTCATTTCCTCCTCATAGTCATTCACAGTACTCTACTATATTCATTCCAAAACAAAATAAAGAATAAAAAAAATATGTAATACATAACTACCTAATAATACCATGAGTTTCTATATCTGTACAATCTATAATATTAATGTTAAGAGATACCTTAGCCTATTTCTGCTACATACACCATTAAGTGGTAATTACTTAAGTATTAGAAATACTGGTTTATTGACTTTGTAATAACTTTATGTTTGTAACAGATGAACACTCAATAAGTATGACCGTCTAATACGATATAATTAGTAGATAAGATAGTATTTTATAAAAAAATATGCAGTTTATCCTCTCAAACGTGCAGTTCGTCAGATTTAGTAATGTAACGAGAGTGCATTATCACAATATATGGTTTTACAATACTACCGTTGTGTGTTCTTTGTTTTTAGACTTTGTGGACAGTCTGAAAAGGGTAAAGCTATTAAATGCTTTACCCTTTTAGCATTATTATAAGAGAAATTGTACAATCCTATTGGTAACAAGAATAATACACGCATTTCGTTACATTAATAATTCTTAGAAATAGATGTATTGACACAGAAGGATATCCTTGTTATACTTATTGTGCACGAGCACACTAATTCTATTGCTTTAGAAATTGAGAACGATTGTTTTATAAGTAAGGTTATATTTATTATCAGTCGAGGAGGTAGCGAAGATGGCACCAGCATATAAAGACAAATATCTAAGAAGTATTTCATTTCCAATGGGAGGCATTGGCAGTGGAAGTATAGGTTTATCAGGAACAGGTAGTTTAGTAGACTGGGAGATATTTAATCGTCCTAACAAACAATCATTGAATGGGTATAGTCATTTCTCTATTAAAGCAGAGTCAGAGACTGAAGTCATTGACGCTAGAATTTTACAAGGAGATTACCCACACCATTTTATGGGTGAAGGTGTTGGTGGAAGTAATCATTCTTGGGGGATTGGGCATGGTCCAAATAGACGAACATTATCCAGTATGCCACATTTTGAGCATGTTGAGTTTACGGGGACATTTCCTATTGCGCAGGTAAACTATGAAGATGAGCAATTTCCTGGAACAATTCACCTATCAGCCTTTAACCCCTTTATACCTAATAATGATAAAGATTCAAGTATACCAGGTGCTTTCTTTGAATGGACGATACATAACCCAACGTCTAAGACAATTCGGTATACGATTTGTTTAAGTGTAAGGAACCCTTTTGAAGATAAGAGTCAGAATACCTTCTCAGACAATGATAAAATATCAATGATTACAATGTTATCTACTGATTATAAAGATACGGATATAGGTTATGGTAATCTTACCATTGCCACTAATAAGAGTCAGGATATTTCATATCAAGAGAATTGGTTTAGAGGTAGTTGGTTCGATGATCTAGCTACATATTGGCATAATTTCACTACTTTTGGACCATTTAAAAACCGAAGTTATAAAGAAACAGGAAAGGGCGATATGTGCACTTTGGCAGTGACGATTGAAGTACCAGCACATGAAAAAACCACAGTGCCTTTTGTTATTGGATGGTATTATCCAAACTGTGAAAATTACTGGAACAAAGAGTGGAAAGACCATGAAGTTGAAAATAAATGGCGTAATTACTATGCTACCCTATTCAAAGATAGCCAAGAGGTAGTAAGTTATGGTTTGAATAATTGGGAAAAACTATACAACGATACGAAGATATTTAAAGATGCACTATTTACATCAACTTTACCTGATGTAGTCATTGATGCCATACAAGGCAATATTTCTATTTTAAAATCATCTACCTGTTTAAGGCTTGAAAATGGGGAATTTTATGGATGGGAAGGCGTTAATGCCAACGTTGGAAGTTGTGAAGGCAGTTGTACCCATGTGTGGAATTATGCTTATGCATTACCTTTCTTATTTCCAAGTCTGGAAAGGTCAATGAGAGATTTAGATTATACGTATAACATAAGTGATATAGGCGATATGGCTTTTCGATTACAATTACCATTAGGAAAAACAAGATGGGGTCATAGACCTTGTGCTGATGGACAATTAGGCGGTGTTATGAAGGTATACCGTGATTGGAAGATATGTGGTGATACCGATTGGCTAAAGAAAATCTGGCCAAGAGTGAAGAAATCCATAGCATTCGCATGGCATCCAGATAATAAGGATCAGTGGGACCCCGAACAATCAGGTATCTTAACGGGACGTCAACATCATACCCTTGACATGGAATTGTTTGGACCTAATTCTTGGTTAACAGGATTCTATCTTGGTGCATTAAAAGCTGGCGCAGAAATGGCAATAGAACTTGGGGAGCTGGAGACAGCTGATCATTATATGACCATATACCATAAAGGTCAAAAGTGGGTTGAAGAGAATCTTTTTAACGGGAAATATTATATACAACAAATTGATGTCAATAACAGAGCAGTCCTTGATATATTTGGGGCAGATGAATACTGGAATAATGAAGCAAATCAAATAAAATATCAGATAGACGAAGGCTGTATTATTGATCAAGTACTAGCAGAATGGCATGCGAATCTTATGGGTCTAGGACCTATTTTTGATCCAGATCATTGTAAGACAGCCCTTAAATCATTGTATGATAATAACTTTAAGGATTCCATGCGTAATCATGCCAATCCATGTAGAGCATTTAGCCTGAATGATGAACAAGGGTTAGTTATCTGTGAGTGGCCAGAAGGAGCTAATAAGCCTGTGATTCCAATTCCTTATGCTGAAGAGACCATGAATGGGTTTGAATATGCAGCTGCATGTCATATGATTCATGAAGGGCTTGAAGAAGAAGGGCTGAGTATAATTAAGGGTGTTCGGGATCGCTATGATGGCGATAAAAGAAATCCTTGGGCTGAAATAGAATGTGGTAATAATTATGCTAGGTCAATGGCTAGTTATGCTCTATTGTTGACATACAGTGGGTTTAAGTATAATATGGTTAAACATATGATAGGTTTTGACCCCATCAATATTGAAGATAATTATCGTGTTTTCTGGTCAATTGATGGAGCATGGGGGACTTTTGAAATCAGCAATAATACGCTACATTTTAACGTCTTATATGGAAAAATTAAATTAAGTGAATTAGGTATACCTAGTCGATATGAGGCAATAAAAAAAAGTCATATCTTCAGATGGAATACTAACTGCTATATTTAATAAAGAGGAAAAGAATATCGTATTTGAAGATATGATTACACTAGAACGAGGAGAATCTATTAATGTTCTTGTATAAGACAGTTTTTTATAGATTCAAAACAGAATGTGCAAGCCACTAAAAATGTGTATAAGTCATTATAGCTTAATAATGGTGGTATGGAGATACTTTAAGTTAAGGATAAATAAAACGAAAGAAATGGAAGTGAGATAATTCATTCATTCCATTTCTTTTTATTTGGCCATATAAAAAAAATAATACATGTGTATGATCAGGAAGAACTTAAAAAATTATTCGCCACAACGACGGTACTTGGAAAAAGTAGACAATGCTTCTTCTTTTTTTTAAGTTATAGGGTAATAAAATAAGAGGAATGATTCCCACTAAGCAAAACAGAATAGGGATGACTGCTGTAGCAATGCGAATACCTTGAATAGCTCTTATGGATTGTTCCACTCCTCCAGTTTGATAACCATATCGCTCAATAATAGTTGAAAAGATGATCAGTTGAAGCCCTGCCAGGGGGGCTGATAAGACCGCTGTAATGGCAGTAAATAAACCAGGTTTTCTAATAGAAGATCGTTCTTCATTATCGTCAATGATGGTGGCATTAAGAATGGACGCAGCAGTCATATTGGTGATTCGACCAAACATAATTGGAATATACGCAAGTAGTACTAAGTACCATGTATGTGAAAAATAGAGTATGACATAACCTGCTATATAGGGAATCATGGAAATGAACATGGATTTTTTGATGCCTTTATTTTTAATGAGATTCCCGATCATAGTAGATAGCAAAGATAAAAAGCATTGGAACCACATCCGCAAGGGTTGCTTCAAATCCAGTTGATTTCACCACATAATCCATGTAGTATAGGAATGCTGTAAAATAAACAGCTTGAGGAGCGAAGCCAGTTATGGTATAGAAGAAACTGCACCAAAATGGGCGCATGGTTATGATGCTCTTTATATCAACCCATAGCGTCTTGGGGTTAATGGCTATTTCTGAACCATCGCCCACTTCATATAATTCTGGTCTATCTTTTAATTTGATAACAGCAAATATATAGATTGCACTATTTACACTTACCACGAGCAGGAGTAGACCAATTACAAGAAAACGGTTGTTTTTTCGTATCACCTACCAATAATAATGTGGGAATGAGTGTAGCAAAAAAAGCTGACAATATTAGCTACATATCCTCCTATGACAGAGATATCAACACGCTCTTCTTTAGTGGGTGCAGCTAGTAAGACGTAGGAGTTAGCTGATATGACAAAAAAAAGTGCCAGCGGTGTCATAGATAAAGAGAGCCAATAGTAAAAAAGCCAAAAAATAGTCATATCACTCCAAGAAGGTGATGCAAATAGCATCATGACAAGCATGAGTACCATAAATGGAACAGTAACACGCATCACATAAACATACTTACCCCTTTTGGGTCGGTACTTCATTTTATCTAGAAACACACCAAATACTGGATCATTAAGCATATTCCAGACATTAAAAATAAAATAAATAAGGCTTACATAGGAAGGTTTTAATCCCACTAGGTCTGTATAATACTTAATGTACACATTATGAATAAGCACACTTGATAAAGACAAGGCTTGGTGAGGCAAACAGAGAATAAATTTCTCAGAAAGACTTAAACCATTTTCACTAAACTTAAATCGATTCTTTAACTTGGAAAAATCCATAAGCATAGGGACCTCCTTGATTGAGTTAACTCATGATTAGGGTCATAGCTTTACAACGAGCTTTCGATTGGCTGTTGCATGGTTAGGTATTATCAGTATTTGGGCATCTGATATATCTGAGATAGGTTGGGCTGTATAGGCTCCGTCTATCTCAATGGCTTGAGGTTTGCTTGGCAAATATATCTCAGTAGGTACAGAATAAGGTGCAGATTCATGCCATTCTATAGTGAATACACGATTATCATAATCATAAGCATACTCAAGGATATGACCAGAAACAGCTTGAGGATAAGGGCGTCGCAATACATCCATACACGGAGCATCTTCAATATGATCATGATAACACCAATAGGTATGACTCCATTTGTGTTTATCAAAATAATGAAGTAGATATTTCAGATGGTATAAGCCTTCTGCATACATACTATGTGCACCCCACTCACCTACGAGAACAGGTATATCTAAACGGTTTTGTACACGCTTGTGAGCATTAAAGATGGTTGTTATACGATTATTACTAGCCTTAACAACATCAGGTGTATCCACGACTAAATCATAACCATGAGGTGAGAAGGCTTGTAAAGGTTCTCTGATTTGATTTAACTCAATAGGGGGGACACTACATTCAATGCCCATGTTGGAAAAATAAGAATTCTCTATCATGATAATGCCATCAGAGGTTACTTCTCGTATAGCTTTGGTCATTTTACGGTAAAAAGAGGCAAGGTGTCCTTCATCAAAGTTGCTAAGTAATGTCTTTGCAGATTGTGTCATGGCAGTGTACAACTCTGTGTCATCAATAGTTTGAAGTAATTGATGTTTTTTTTCTCTGTGTCAGAGAAAGATAACATTAATTCTTCAGGCGTGAGGTCTTGATTGGTTAATTCAGCATATGCACCTAATAGTCTACCAAATATTTCTTGAGCATTCTCACCAGGAAAGGGTTCATTTAGAAAATCAAACCCTATGAGAGAATGATGATTCTTGAAACGATCTACAATGTGTGCCCACATATTGGCGTAGTGATCTTGTAGACCAACACCATCAGGCGCTTTTCTATTTATCCAGAAGTTATAATAAGCCATATTAACAGCAGAGCTAAACAAGTAAGCGTCACTCCAGATAGTACCTTCTGTGTGTGTATTACCATCTGTAATCGTTGCCCACTCAGGTGCTCCATCACTATACAGGCAACTGTATAAATCTTGATGCATATCTAAGAATGCGTAGATACCATATGTATCGCAGAGAGTAAGCATTTGATTAATCCAATCGAGATAGGCCTCATCATATGACCCCATGTCATGTTCGACCCCATCCCATATGATACCTAGTCGAATCATGTTGAACCCATTATCTTTCAACCATCTGAAATGCGTATCATTCCATGGTGCAATATAATTATTTCTTCCCCATGATTTGTCAAAATGGCCTTTATAAACCATATTCATACCATGAAAGATTCTTTCCCGATTTTGGGAATCCGTAAACGTTTTTTCCTTTTGTTAAGATATTTAACATTAATTAACACCTTCCTTTATCGTTAATGGGGATATATATTTTAAGAAAATGCACAGTATTATTATCTGTGTTCGTGTACATATCCATTACATTTCTTTCATAAGCTTCTCCTGAAATAACAAGATGATGCTCATGAATATATTGAAGCATTAAATCATAAACTTGATCCACATCCGAATGATTAGCCTCATAGATTTTTGTGGTGGTGGTTACATAAGGTCCTTCTTCTAATACGGTCAAATAAGGACTCTCAGCATCACAAGAAAATTCAGATATGAGACCATACCGAGAATAGGTGTGATACTGTCTATTGAAGATAGAAGATGGTGAGAGCGTTGAAATAATATTCGCTGTCAATAACCAGCTGCTTGTTATACCATGGTGAAATTTGGCTACTTCATTAGGATTCAGTTCAACGTCAGGAGTATGAAAAGGTTGGGCTAATACCCATAGTCTTGGAATTTGTTCAACGGTAATAGAAGGATTACATTGAAATCCTTGACTAAGGGAGTTGAAAGATTCAACTGTTGATTTTAATTGGCGAAGGTGATTGATTTTGCCCTGCAGGATACGTTCTTGTTTTAGTAATTCGTTTTGTATTTTAGAGATATCGCTATGGTGTAACATATCATTGATCTTATGAATAGGTGTATCCACTGAGCGCAAAAATAAAACGGTAGAAATGATTTCAAACTGTTCAATACTGTAATAGCGGTATTGATTCTTGCCCACTCTTTTTTGGGATAATTAACCCTATTTTAGAATAATAACGAAGGGTGTCAATGGACACACCGAAGATTCTCGATATTTCACCAATGGTATAGTACTCCTTCATCATCTAATCAACTCCTCTTACATCAGCCATGTTCAGAATACAATGCGCTTGTATACTATTATTATAAACCATGGAGTAACTCCAGGGTCAACTATTTTCTTAATCAGGATGCAAAAAATCACAATAAAGACATGAAAGGATACGTTTGATTTCACATATGAAAGAATAAAACCTTTGAAAATGGCATATTGATATATTGTCAAGTGATGGTATAATAAAAAAGAAAATATAACTTTTTCACATTCAACTAGAGGAGAGTACCATGCTTATAATAAAGAAAATAGTTCATTTCATTCATAAGAGTATTCTAAATAAACTTGTCGTCTCATTTATTTTCATCATACTATTTCCTATCGTTATTATTAGTTTGTTATCCTATTCAAAGCTGGTAGAAAATATTAAAGACAGTTATAACAAGGACCAAATTCAAATATTAAAAACAATAGATACCAGTATGGAACTATACTTGGCTGACTTTGATCGGTTAACTTATAATGCTTATCTTGCAAAAGATAGTATTCAACTCATATTAAACAGTGATAATCATGAAGAAAGTATACGTGTACAAAATATCAATCTTTTTAATACTTTCGCATCGAATCTAGTAGGCTTAAGAGATGATGTGGAAGGCGTTTATTTGTATACGATGGATGGGTATTTATTTGATCATTCAAAATATGAAGGTATGAAAAAAAAGTATTTGATAAACACTACACTATTACGTCGGAACCGTGGATGAAGCATATTATTGATAGTAAAGAAGAATCATTTATTATGGGGAGTCATGAACAAGGATTTAAGATCAATCAGATATTAGGGTTTAAGTTGAATCCAGAATCACCATACGTGATAACAATAGCTCGAAAAATTACCAGTTATGAAACCGGTGAGGTAGCTGGGATATTTTTTATTGATATTAATTTGCAAATGACAGAAAAATTATTAGCAGGTGATGAAGGCGATAATATCATTATATTAGATGAACAGGATACCATTGTATATGACACAGAACCTTCCCATATAGCAAAAGAATTTTATGATATTTACCCACAAATTAACATGAGTTTAATAAATGAAAAGAAAACAGATGTAACAGAAAGTGACAAAAGCTACATTGTTTCATTAGTTAATCATAAAATTAATTGGAAATATGTGAAGTTAATTTCCAAGGATGAGCTTATTAATAAGACAAACCAAGTAGCACTACCTATTCTTTGGGTAAGTTTAATATGTTTTGTTGCGTTTCTAGGGGTATCTATCATTGTACTTAGAAATATTACAAAACCGATTAAGGTATTAAAGCAGTCCATGAAAAAGGTGCAAGAAGGAGATTTTAACGAAAAGGCTGAAATCATAAATAAAGATGAAATTGGGAGTCTTGCTAAAAACTTTAATATAATGATTGAAAAAATACAGGAGCTCATTTCCAAAGTATATGAAACCCAATTGAAGAAAGTGGATTCGGAATTTCGAGCCCTGCAAGCTCAGATTAATCCTCATTTTCTCTATAATACCCTTGAGTCCATTAATTGTTTAGCCCTTTTATCAGATGCTGACGATGTATCTGAGATGATTCAAGGATTAGGAAGAATGTTTCGGTATAGTATAAAACAAGAAAAAAGATTTGGTAACATTGGAAGACGAATTAAACCATGTAAAGGACTACATTCTTTTACAGGCTGTTCGATATGATGATAAATTTGAAATACAGTATCATGTGGAACCAGAATTAGTACATACCAAAGTCATAAAATTCATCCTCCAGCCAATTGTTGAGAATGCTATCTATCATGGCATGGAAGTATATGATGAAAAAGGTATCATCTACATTGAAGCAAAAGCAATGGACAAGGATTTAGAAATTAAAGTTCTTAACAACGGGAAAGAAATAAGTGACGATAAATTAACCGACATACAAAGACAACTAGAAAGTGATATTCATGATCTTTCAAGGTTTGATGGAAAAGGTAAGTCCATTGGTATCTATAATATTCATCTTAGATTGCAATTGCAATATGGTGATAAGTATGGGTTGAGTATGCATAAAAAAGGATGACATGACAGAAGTAAGACTATTACTACCGCTAGATATTGAGGAGGACTACAATGTATAAGATTCTCATAGTTGATGATAAGGCACTTATTCGAAAAGGACTGCAAAAGATGATTAAATGGAAAGCATTGGATGTTCAGTTCAGCGGTGAAGCAGAGAACGGTTCTCAAGCACTTGAAATGATTAAAGCGTTGGAGCCTCATATTGTTATCACAGATATCAGAATGCCAAAGACAGATGGTATTGAATTATTAAAAAGCATGAATGAGCATTACCCTCACATATTAACCATTGTTATTAGTGGCTATGATGATTTTGAATATGCCAGACAAGCTATAAAAAAATGGGAGCTTGGACTATATTCTAAAACCTATCAATCCAGCTGAATTAAATGAGACCATAAAAAAAAGCCTGTACGATTCTCAATAAAAAACAATAAGGGCAATAATAAGGATAAAGACATATCAGATTATTTGTTAAAGCTCATTCATGGTTCAGAAGACACCATAGATGGAGATATGAGCGACTATTTTGATAAGAACATAGAAAAGGTTATTTTTAGTGCTGTTCTCCTATATGATAAATATAATGCCATTCCTATAAAAAAAATTCTATGAACAATTAAGAGCCAATAACACCTTCATCCATGTGCTACTTGTACAAGATACCAATGAAATATTATTCGTATTTTATACAGAATATCATTATAAACTGGAGGTATTTGAATCTAAGATTCATCAATTAATTGAGCATACTAACATGTACCTTGAAACAGATAAAAAAGTTATTTTTGGTATTGGTAAACCCAATGTTGGATTAAAAAGTATTAAAAAATCTTATGAAACAGCTAGAGAAATTATGTTATACGGCTTATTGAATAAACAGACATCCATTATTAACTATTCAGATACGCTCAATAAAAAAGCTTTTAGCATTTCGCTGGATCAATATGAAGAGGAACTTGTTATCAATATAACGTCAGGTAACCTTAAGGAAGTTAACAAGATTTTAGATAATTTGATGGCACATATCTTTCAAGAAACAGATATTACCATGGATAGTATTCGGTTTTTCCTAGCTAATTTATGTCATATTCTATTGAAGGTGGATACAGATCTTACCGATGAGATACAGCGTTTCTTAATTAAGATTAATAACTTATATTATTTTCTCTCTTTTGATACCATTGATCATGTGGTTCAGATAATCGGTAATCTCTTTCATTATACAACCAAAAAATATATGAAAAAGAAGAACAAAAAGAATACAATTATCTACGAGATAATCGCGTTTATCAATAAGAATTATGCCAATGACATTGGCTTGAGCCAAATATCAGAACTCTATCATATGAATGCATCGTATATAAGTAATCTATTCAAGAAAGAAACAGGAGAAAACATGAATCAATATATAACAAAAGTGAGAATAACCCATGCACAGAAGATGTTAGTGAACTCAGATGTGAACATAAAAGAATTGGCTTATCTCGTAGGATATTCGGATTATACTTACTTTTATAAAGTATTTAAAAAGATTACGGGCGTGACACCAAGGCAATATTATATAAAAAATAAAAAGGATTAATCAAGGACCTAATAATAGGTTCTTTTTTTTGTCCAATAAATCGTCGATATGTTATTAACAAGTGGGTATATCTTACCAATAAAACAAAAAAAGTACAATAAATGGAAAAAAATTTTTTCATTGTTTGAAGGATGAGCGTACTATATACTGTACGTATCAAACAGTATTAAGCGCTTCTACTATAGGAAAGTCCTATTTCCATTAAATCAACGAAAGGTTCCTTCCAGCTTAGACTTCGTGTTGATAGAAGTACAAAAGCAAGTCATAATAACTGAATATTCTGGATAAAAATTAAATCTCTTATCATGTGTTTTATGAAAATGTTAATTACTTGGTCTATCGCTAATTCAGATATATCAAGTAAAAAATATATTTAGGGGGGTACGAACATGTACAAAAAAAATCATAAGTTTACTTCTAGCTTCAGTACTGAGTATTTCTTGTCTAGCAACCACTTCGCACGTGGTTATGGCACAAGAAGATGCCGATGCAACCATCTATATTGATGCTAACAATGTACTAGAAAGCGATTATCGTGGTGTAGGTGTGCAATGGGATCCATCTGATCCTACCATCAGGGATTATACGGATGAAGAATGGCAAATGATCACGGAACGATTGGATTTTATGAAGACACCACTCGTAAGGTCTATCTTTCAAGCAAGATGGTATGCAAGACCATCAGCAACAAAACCTAGTGGCATTGAATATTACTGGGAAAACCAAGATGAACAGGGTAATAACCCTACATGGTTAGGTCAAGATGGTCAAGTAAGTAACGAAATGAAAAGAATGTACGCCATTCTTGATTATTGTCAAGCTAATGATATTGAAGTTATCTTTGGAGAATGGGCTAAGTCTGATCAATTTCCACTGGAAATGACCTCGACCACAGACCCCAAATGGTCAGAAATGATTGTTGAGTGTCTTGATTATCTGATTAATACAAAAGGGTACACGTGTATCAAGTATTATAATTTTATCAATGAACCTAACTGGGACTGGGGAATTGCAGATGATGAAGGCGAGGATAAATGGTCCATATGGGCAATTGGTGTGACACAACTTAATAATAAGATGATAGAAAAAAGGGCTTAGCGACCAAGTAAAAATCATAGGTCCAGATACCACAGGTGGCGATAACTGGATTGACTTAGTAGCTAAGAACTTAGGTCATGTGGTAGACGTCTATGATGTACATAAATATGCTTCTTATAATGATGTGTTAACAGGCGGCATTGAGGATGCTGTAGCAGCTAAAAAGTTGACATATCAAACAATGGATCCATACAATGGTGAAAACAAACAGTATATTATGGGGGAAGCAGGTCTAACAGATGGTAAAACGGAGAATGACCAACAGCCCAATGTACGTAAGTTTATATATGGGGTACATATGTCTGATTATACCATTCAAACAATGAGAGGTGGACAGGCAGGCATTATTATGTGGGATTTAGATGATTCTATGCATCGTAAAGATGCTTATGATCCTAATTCAACCTTAAAAGTTTGGGGATTCTGGAATGCACTGTCTGAATATAATGAACAAGCAATAAGACCATGGTTTTATCCAATATCCTTAATGGCTAATTACTTTCCTAGAGGCGCAGAAATAGTTTATACAACCAAGTCTAAGGATCGTTTTATAAGAGGTACCGCTGCGAAAATTAAGAGCCAAAATGATAAATATGATATAAGTTTTGCAGTTGTTAATAATCAAGATGAAGCTCGAACAGTTAATGTGGTTATGCCAGCAGCAAAAGAAGAAGTGACATTGAATGTCTACCATTATTTTGATGGAAACATGAAAACAGATGAAAAAGGTTTTCCAGTGGTGAGTGAAACGGTGACCAATATTGATTTGGCAAAAGGGTATCCCATAACAATGCCAAGTAGAGGTACGGTGATCGTTACAACAATGGGTACCAGTGAAAATTCAGCCATTGAATTAGACCCTACAGCTGAAATCCCTGACGTTGGAGGCGAGACAGAAGAAGGAGATTACCGTTTTAGTATTTCAGATGATTTAGGGGATTGGAGTAAAACATTCTCACATTCTGAAGGTTGGGCATTTGATAATGGTAATACCCAATATTTTGATGGTGATTCAACAAGGATTAAGAGAACTTGGGACATGGAACAAGATGTTATATATCGCCTAAAAGACATGAATGATTTTACTGCTCGTGTTTATTATGACCCTAATGTCATTTCTTTTGATAATACGGTTAAGTACTATACATCACCAGACAATACAACGTGGACAGAAATTTCTGTAATGAGTGATAGCCCTGTCAACACTTTAGATGGGTGGTATCGCGTGAATTTTAAACCCGCTACAGCCATACCAGCAGGAACAGAATATCTTAAAATATTAGTGGGTCCAGATAGTGATAGTAGTAATGATGGCAATTCATGGACACCACAATTGGCATGGATTAACATCACAAGAAATATCCTGAAAGACGATATCTCAGATTACGATACCATGTATGCTCACGGTTCATTTATGTTCGATGATTCTAATCCACACTATTTCCACGGTGATACAACGCGAATTAAGCGGTCAGAAGATAGTGATCAAAGTGTTATTTATCGTATGGAGGATATGGGTGATTTTAAAATTAGAATCTACTATGAAGAATTTATTGATGGGAAAGTTGCATTTGAAGTATCTTCTGATGGGGAGTTATGGGAAACACTAAAAGTTAAACATGGTGAAGGAGAATTAGCTTCTGACATATGGTATGGGACAACATTTACACCAGATGAACCTATACCAATGGATACAAATTATCTTAAAGTGACATTTATCAAGGAAGGTAATCCATGGCAACCACAGTTAACAGATGTCATGATTATGCCTGCTAGAAAAATGGAAGATGCATTGTATGATATGAGCAAGCTCTATTCTTATTCACAAGGTTGGCAAGTTGATCATGAGAATGCAGATATGTTTGAACAAGATACTGCTAGGTTAAAGAGAGGTTCTGATAGTACAGAAGAGGTTGTTTATAACTTTGGTAATTATTCAGACTTTAGCGCTAAGGTATATTATGATCCTAATATTGGCAGTATTGATGGTGCGGTAAAATTCTATACATCAAAGGATGCTGTAACATGGTCAGAAATAACTGTAGGACATGATGAAGCAGTGAGTTCAGGCGGCAGTTGGAATAGAACTTATTTTACGCCATCACAAGCCATTCCTGATGGCTCCAATTTCTTAAAGGTTGAATTTATAGGTGATGGTACGAAAGAATACCCTTGGTCACCACAATTAGGCGAGATGAAGATTATATCATGTGTAACAGAAGATAATGACCCGCCTACAATACCTGCTAATCTTCATGCAATTTATGGTGCTACACAGGTGGAACTAACATGGGATGCGTCGACTGATAATATAGAATTAAAAGAATATGAAGTTTTTTTTGATGGTGATGAAAAGATTGCTACGTCTACAGCTACAACGGTAACGCTTAATAAGTTAGAACCTGAATCACAACACATCTATACAGTAAAAGCGGTGGATGCAGCAGGCAATATATCCGATACAAGTCAATCCTTAACAGTTAAAATGAAAAGTTTAGTGTCCATTAACAATGTCATGTTTACGGATTTAGAAGGAAATGAGGTTAATAATCTCAAACATGTACCATTCATTCGTGCAAAAGTTGAGGTAACGAATAATGATGTAAAAGCTACACAGGCAACCATGATTTTAGCATTCTATAATGCAAAGAATCAATTAGAAAGAATATCATTTATTGATAAAGAACTAGGAGTTTCTGAGACAATCACATATCATGGGGGATTCGATCTACCTAAAAAAAACGACTGGTGGTAAAGTGAAAGCATTTATATGGAATAACATGACGGATATGGTACCATTAAGTCATGCCTATGAAATACCACATAAATAAATACAAGAAAGTATGCTTTGCATACATTTCAGGCGGTATAGGAAAGTAGGGTACCTTGCAAGCAAAACGCAGTACTTTTCTATACCATTAAACAGGGGCTGTTGACTGGCGGATCTATCTTCATTGATATTCTATAGAGATGTCGTATGAGACAGTCCCTTTAACCACATAATAAAATTAACTTTAGAAAGGATAACGGGTATGAAGAAAAATGTATTAAAAATATGGTTGTATACAATACTTGCTATGATAGTGGCTAGTCAAGGATTCATTTTTTCTAATACAACAGTTCATGCATCAGGTGAGGGGACATTGAGTGATACACATATTAAGTATTTCGGAAGATGGGATAAAGGTAACAACACAGTTTATAAGAATTACTGGGGTGGAGCTTATTTTAAAGTTAAATTTACAGGTACAACTGTAAAAATTAAGTTGGCAAGGGAAGTTAATTTATATGTCAATATTGATGGGAAGGAAACCTATCTTGATGGTGTGAAGGGGACGGTTAATCTAACGCCAGAGCCTCTTTCCTCAGGAGAGCACCGTTTAATGGTTGCTTCTCGTTATCATGACGACCTTTTTTGAATTCCAAGGGTTAATCCTTGATGAGGGTGCTGTGACACTAGAGCCTGAAGTGAGCAATACAATCATTGAGTTTGCAGGTGATTCCATTACAGCAGGCTATAAGCTTTCCAAACAAGCTATTTCTGATTATGCATGGTTAGTGGGCGAAAGACTTGGTTATGAGCATACGCAAATAGCTTTTTCTGGCATTAATTTAGAGGATCAATGGTCTTCAAGCTATGTGCCATCTAAGATTGGATTAAGTAAACAGTTCTTTAAAACCCAGAATGCGTATTATGAAAATGCTACAGATTGGAACTTTGGTCATTATCAAGCAGATATGGTAGTTGTCAATATTGGTACGAATGATCACTTTATGCAAGTACCGATAACCACATTCCAAGATACCTATACCACCTATCTAGAAAATATCCGTTTAAAATATCCATTAGCTCACATATTAGTATTACGTACTTTCGGAGGATATATGGAACAACCCACTTTAGCAGCCGTTAAAGCAAGAGAAAATGCAGGAGATAAAAGGATACACTACATTGATACCACTGGATGGTTAGATAGCAGTGACTTTCCAGCAGATGATGATGTTCATCCAACGGATAGTGCTCATATAAAAATAGCAGATAAGTTAGCACCCATTATGACGTCTTACTTATCAGAAGAACCAACACAACCTGAGCCAAGCAAACATATCATATCCCTTACTGCTGGTGTAGCCAATAATGGACAAGTCTCAATATCTGGAACTGTGTCTACAGGAGCGGGTCAGATGGTCACTGTAAAAGTAATAAATCCCAATAAACAATTGGATTATATTAATCAGACTGTAAGTACTGATAATGGAGCTTTTGAATTTTCTTATAGGGATGAATCCAAGATTAAAGGTGGCAGTTATACCGTGAGTGTCAGTACACAAGGCGATAATCAGCCAACAACGACAACATTCCAATACAAGAAAGGCTCCAGTCATGCTAAAGATAAAGCGCCAAAAAGCTAAAACAACAAACCAAAAAAAATTGCAATAAATGGCGAAAAAATATTTCATTGTTTGAATTCATGGTCTGCTATATAATGAACAAGTAATTGGTGTTGCAGCACTAAAAAACTGAGTTAATCAAGGAGGATGTTTCTAAATGTTTAATGGTATAAAGAAAAAACTAGCTCTCTTAATCGTCTTAACAATGAGCTTAACAATTTTTGCAGGTTGCGCGGGTAAAGGTAAAGAAGAACCTGCCGATAATCAAAATAATGAACAACAAAACCAAGACAATAATCAAAGTGGGGAAGAACAAAAAAGAAAAGGACGTTACATTGAATGTGATGCATTGGCGAGTAGAAGATGTAGAAGTATTTGATCGACTTAATGCACAATTCAACAAAGAATTCCCACATATAAAAAAAATTGAAATGGACCCAGTACCAACGAAAAACTATTCAAATGCAGTAACAGTTAGACTTGGTTCAGGTGAAGCAGATATCGTAGGTGTCGATCCACTAGGTCAACTTATTAATAAGATCCCTGCTATTTTAAATGGAAACGCTCTATATGATTTAACAGGGCAAGAATTCTTAAAGAATTATCAGGACTCTGTATGGGGAGCAAATGCTGTATACGATGATAAAGTATTAGCCGTTCCAACTTCTCTTAATACAGTGGCCGTATTCTATAACAAAGATTTATTCAAAGAATTAAATATTGAGATTCCAAAAACATACACTGAGTTTCTTGCAGCCTGTGAAAAAATCAAAGAAAATGGTATTGATCCCATTGGATTTGGTGGCAAAGATGGATGGCCTGTTAACGTTGAATTAATTGGCGTTGAAGGTACTATCGTTAGAAGTCAAAACCCTGATTTCTATAAGCAATTAGCTACTGGAGAAACGAAATTCACGGATTCATTATTTGTTGATGTATTATCAAAGTTAAAAGAAATCTCTAAGTATTTTGAAGAGGATGCCATGGGTGTTGCATACGATGATGTACCCGTATTATTCTCACAAAAGAAGGTTGCTATGATTCTTGATGGCTCTTGGAGTGCAGCAAATATTAAGAAAGCAGGAACTGATTTTGAAGTAGGTGTTTTCTTATTCCCAGGAACCGATAGTGTTGATCCATCAGAATTTGTACCCGTTAAGTATGGTTTATGTTGGGCAATTAGCAATGAATCTAAGAACAAAGAAGCAGCACTAAAATATCTTGAGTTCTTATCAAGACCAGATATATATGCTGATTATATCACTTCAGTTAATCAGATGCCTACACAAAATGGTATTACATATGATGATGCGTTATTAACTGAAATTGCTGGATTAATTGGAAATAATATTGAATTTGTTGACCAAGTATATCCTCCAGGTAGCAATATTGATCCATGGCAATCATTACAAGCATGATCATTGGTGCAAAAACACCTGAAGAAGTAGCACAAGAAATGCAAGATAAAATTGATCATATGGAAAAATAATTATTCCAAATGACATGTTTCTTAATAAAAATGAATTGGCACAGCATATTTTGTGCCAATTCAATTCATAAGAAAGGAGGCTGAAAATGAGCAACGTATACAACAAGAAAAAAAATCCACATATGAGTATGACGTTTAATAAAATAAATCCCTATATTGGAATTATTCCAGGATTGGCTTTATTTTTAATTTTTGTCATTATTCCGGTTTTCTATAATTTTTATTTTGCTTTGACAGATTATAATGGGTTCCCTAACTCACCAATTCATTTTATTGGCTTCAAGAACTTCATCAATGCGTTCACCATTAACAAAAATGCGACATTTAATGCCCTTCAGAATTCCATAATTTATGCTGTGTTAATTACGTCCATACAGAATATATTTGCAGTGATTATCGCAATCATGTTGACGTTTAAAAGCAAAACAAGTAATTTCTTTCGAGCATTATACTTTTTCCCCAATGTATTAGGTGCATTTATTATAGCAAGCATTTGGAGTTTGCTTATGAATCCTAATTTTGGACCTATTAGCCAATTATTTGAGTTCTTTGGTGTGCATGTTAATCTATTAGGAAGTACAGAGTATTCCATTTATACAGTTATTTTTGTTCAGATATGGGCTTCCATGGGTTATGCTATGATTATTTATTATACCAATGCTAAATCCATTCCAAGTGATAGTTTAGAAGCTGCTGATATTGACGGTGCAAGTGTACTTCAAAAGATTAAGCACATTGTTCTACCGTTACTAATGCCTTCTTTTACGATAAATATCCTTTTATCTTTAATTGGATCATTAAAGCTATTTGAACTGATTTTTATTATGACTGCTGGAGGTCCAGCTGGTAGTAGTGAAAACTTGCCAGTACTCATTTATAATGAAGCCTTCTCATGGGGTAAACATGGCTATGCAGCAGCATTGAATGTTGTACAATTCTTTATGATTCTCATCATATCAGTTGTTATTATGTTTGTGTTAAAGAAAAAAGAAGTTGAATATTAATGATTTGCTAAGAATCTAGCAAATTGCATAAAAGGTAGTTAATTATTATTAGAAGGTGGTGAAAAAAATGGAAGTAAAAAATAAGGTAGCCAAAGGTATCATATTTATCATATTTTGTTTAATTGCTATAGCAATCTTATATCCTTTATTTGGTATTATTATCATTTCTTTGAAATCCAGTAAAGATTACTATATTGACCCATTAGGCATACCAACCAAATTATATCTTGACAACTTTATTGTAGCGTTTAAGAAATCCAATATGCTGATTAATTTCTATAACAGTATTTTTTATACATTTGTATCCTGTGGGCTTGTTGCGATTGTGTCATTATTCATTGCTTATCCCATTGCACGAAAAAAAATAAAATTCCATGGAGCGCTCTTTGGTTTATTTACAGCTAGTTTAATCATGCCTCCCTCACTGATACCATTATATAAAATCATGCAATCCTTGAAGTTGAATAATACCTACCATGGTATGATTATGTTTTATGTAGGTACAGGCGTAGCATTTTCGGTTTTTTATTTTAACAGGTTTTGTGAAATTAATCCCAAAAGAATTAGATGAAGCTGCCGCAATTGATGGGTGTGGGTATTTTAGATATATATTTAAGATTATCTTTCCTTTATCAAAATCAGCCATATCAACGGTCATTATGTTGAATGCGTTAAATGTTTGGAATGACTTTGTCTATCCCTATTTATTTATTACCAAGAAAGATATGCGAACATTAGCAACAGGGCTATATATGTTTCTAGGAGAATACTCAAACGAATTAACAGTCTTTACGGCTGCAGTTGTTATAATGGCCATTCCCATAACAATATTCTATATTTTATTACAAAAACAGATTACAGAAAGCTTAGCAAAAGGAGCTGTTAAAGGGTAGGTGATATTACCCTTCATATATTAAGAATAAACATGTGCAAAAAGGAGAATACGATGAAATTAAAAAAATATGAAAATAATCCTATTTTAGGTCCAAATAGTAAAAATGCTTGGGAAAGCTTAGTTGCTTGTAACCCAGGAGCATGGTATGAAGATGGAAAATTTTATTTGTTATATCGTGCAGCAGGTGATGATCAGGAGCATTATATCCATCTTGGTTTAGCAGAAAGTAACGATGGATTTAATTTTACGAGAGTATCGGACCAACCTGTTTTTTCACCAAGTAAAGATGGTCCAGATGCTGGATGTGTAGAAGACCCTAGAATTATTAAGATGGATGACACGTTTTACGTAACATATGCTTACAGACCTTTTCCACCAGGTCGTTATTGGGAATTCGCACCTGATGAAGTACAAACATTTGATGTGCCTGACAGTGCGCCTCTATGTTTGAGAAAAAATATAGCGAACACTGGGCTTGCTATTTCTAAAGATTTAAAGAACTATACAAGACTTGGAAGAATTACACGTACAGATTTGGACGATCGCGATGTTATTTTATTTCCTGAAAAAGTGAAGGGTCAGTACGTAAGACTTCATCGACCAAAAGAATGGATTGGTGAAGCGTATGGTTGTGAGTATCCTGGTGTTTGGATCAGTTTTTCAGATGATATGATGGAGTGGCAAGATAGCCAGTTGTTAATCAAAGGTGAAGAACCTTGGGAGAAAAAAAATCGGAGGAAGTACACCACCATTAAAAAACGGATCAAGGATGGCTTACTCTTTATCACGGCGTAGGTGACGCTGGTATTTACCGTGTAGGCGTCATGTTACTTGACTTAGAAGATCCTACAAAAGTAATCGCTCGTGCAACGGATTATATCATGGAACCAGAGCATGATTATGAAATAAAAGGGTTCTATGATGGCTGTGTTTTCCCTACAGGAAATGTCATAGTTGATGATACATTATATGTGTATTATGGTGGAGCTGACAAATATTGTTGTGTGGCGACATGTTCTGTTTCTGAATTATTGGATTATGTATTGACATTCTAAATGAAAGACTTTGGCAGTTGTGTCAAAGTCTTTTGATTCGAGTATAGGAAAGTGTTAACTTATTTAACAGGTAATAAATGAAAGGTGGTAATATGCATGAAAGAATTAAGGCATGAAGTAATAAGAGAATTAGATGAACATATTATGCCTTTTTGGATGAATCTAAGAGATGATGAACATGGTGGTTTTTTTGGTAAAGTGGATTATGATCTAACCATTAATAAACAAAGTGATAAAGGTGGTATTGCTGCCGCTAGACTGCTATGGTCTTTTTCAGCGGCATATAGAGTCACTAAGAAAGAAAAATATTTGGCGTATGCCCATCATGCTTACGATTTTTTAGTGAGCAAAGTCTATGATGCCGTTCATGAAGGGTTGTTCTGGATGCTCGATTATAAGGGGAATCCAGTGGATAAAAGAAAACATATATATGCTCAAGCATTTGGCATATATGGTCTAAGTGAGTATTATCGGGCAACGGGTAATGAGGAAGCCTTAGGATTTGCAATGAGATTATATGATTTAATTGAATCAAAAGGCTATTGTGCCGAAAACAATGCTTATCTGGAAGAGTTCAGCTGTGAATGGATTAAAAAAGACAACGAAATGCTAAGTGAAAATGGTATTTTAGCGGATATAACCACGAATACCCATCTTCATATTTTAGAAGCTTATACAAACTTATACCGTGCAAGACCCAACAAAGAGTTGCGTAATAGGTTAATGAATATGATTCACATATTCTATGGTAAAATATATGACCATCAAACACATGCTCTAAAAGTATTCTTTAATAATCAGTGGGATGAACTTATACCACTGAAATCGTTTGGACATGATATCGAAGCAAGTTGGCTAATGGATGATGCAATCAAAGTACTTCGTTTGGATGATAAACGATATGATCAAATGGTGATTGATATCGCTTATAATATTGCGAAAAATGCCATGCTAGAAGATGGGTCAATTCTCAATGAACAAGAAGGAATTGCTATTGATTGTACCCGCATTTGGTGGGGGCAAGCGGAAGCTATGGTAGGTTTTTATAATGCCTATGAGCGAACGAATGATACTACATTTATTAAACTTACTTATGATCTATGGAAATATACAAAAGAAAATATAATTGATAACCGAGAAAATAGTGAATGGTTTTGGTCTGTTGAAGCTGAAGGTAAGCCAACCAAGAGAGATATTGCAGAACCATGGAAGACACCTTATCATAATGTAAGATTTTGTCTGGAAATGATAGAAAGGATGAGCTAAATGATTCATCAGAAGTACTATGAATTATTAGAGAAACAAGAAGCATTGTTGACAAGAAAGAATGAAAAAAAAGCACGAGTTTTATAATGGTGTTTATGCAAAGTATAAGTATCCTGTCATAACCCGTCATCACACACCTATTTACTGGAGATACGATTTAAGCAGTGAAACAAATCCTTACTTTATAGAAAGATTAGGCATAAATGCGGCTTTTAATCCTGGTGCCATTTATTTAGATGGTAAGTATTATTTAGTGGTTAGAGTAGAGGGTGTGGATCGAAAATCATTTTTTGCCATTGCAGAGAGTGATAATGGTATCGATAATTTCCGTTTCTGGGATTTTCCTATTTCATGGGAAGACACGGATGAGAATGAAACCAATATATACGATATGCGCTTAGTTAAGCATGAAGATGGTTTTATCTACGGCATATATTGTTCAGAAAGAAAAGACCTTCAGGCTTCCATCCATGATACTTCCAGCGCAGTGGCACAAGCTGGATTAGTCAGAACAAGAGATTTGAAACAATGGGAGAGGTTAGAGAATATTACAACATCATCACCACAACAGAGAAACGTTGTGTTACACCCTGAGTTTATAGATGGTCAGTATGCATTCTATACACGGCCACAAGATGGGTTCATATCCACTGGGGCTGGTGGGGGCATTGGCTTTGGTTTATGTAAAGATATTTCCATGCCTCATATTGATAAGGAAATCATTATGGATTGTAAAAAATACCATACGATCTATGAAGTGAAGAATGGACAAGGTCCAGCACCGATTAAAACACATAAAGGTTGGATTCATATAGCCCATGGTGTACGCAATACTGCAGCTGGTTTGCGCTATGTACTGTATACGTTTGCTACAAGTTTAGAAGAGCCAACAAAAATTATTGCTAAGCCAGGTGGACATTTTATAGCACCTTATGATGAAGAACGCATTGGAGATGTATCCAACGTTATATTCTGTAATGGAGCCATTGTCAATGATCAGAACCAAGTATTTATCTATTACGCTTCAAGTGATACACGTGTTCATGTTGCAACGTCAACAGTGAACCAATTAATTGATTATACCTTTAATACACCAAGTGATGCTTCACGTTCATTATCATGTGTTGCACAACGTACAGGTTTAATAAAAAAAAGCAATCTAGAATTATTGGAGACTAATTAAGAAAAATAAATGATTAACTTTAGAAATACTAAATGCCATCCTAGATAGAAAGGATGGTATTTTTTTGTTGTAATCAATTCATGTATGAGTTGTAAAAGTTATAAAAATATGTGATAATGATTGCATAATTGATACGTAAAGCATGACTTGTTTTTATCATACATAAAGAGTATTTAACTAGAAAGGGCTTTTAATGGAAAATTATATTGGAGAAATAGCTGCATTATCTACTGCTATATGTTGGACAATTACGGCAACAACTTTTGAGTATGCAGGGAAAAAAAATAGGATCTCTTGCCCTGAATATAATAAGATTATTTATGGCATTCGTATTTTTAAGTATTTTCAATTTGGTTACAAGAGGACTTATGTTTCCTATGGATGCAAGTTTGGAAGCTTGGAAATGGCTTGGTTTATCAGGATTTGTTGGTTTAGTAATAGGAGATTTATTCTTATTTGAAGCATTTGTAAGAATTGGATCAAGAATATCCATGTTAATCATGGCAAGTGTACCACCTATTACTGCTGTTTTAAGTTATTTTATTCTTGGTGAATTAATGACTGTTTCACAGGTTGTGGGGATGCTTATAACGCTTTTAGGAATTGCCACCGTTATTCTTGTCAAAGGAGATAAGAAGGGAAATTTTAAATTTTCACACCCTGTAAAAGGTATTTTATTTGCCTTTGGTGGAGCCATAGGACAGACGTTAGGTTTGATACTTAGTAAATTCGGTATGGCTGATTACAACGCTTTTGCAGCAACACAGATTAGAGTCATTGCTGGTATTTTGGGATTTGCAATTGTATTTACAATAAGAAGAAATTGGGGCTCAGTTATAAGGGCATTTAAGCAAAGAAAAGCCCTCATGGTATTAACCATTGGAGCGGTATTTGGTCCATTTATTGGTGTATCCTTGTCACTAGTTTCTATTCAACATACGAATCCTGGTGTTGCCTCAACAATTATGGCCATTACGCCGGTACTGATTATACCATTTTCGATCTTAGTACATAAAGAAAAGATAACGATTAAAGAAGCTTTTGGAGCATTATTAACAGTTGTGGGAGTAGCGTATATTTTCATGAAGTAAAAGAGTAGATTGCAAATAGACGGGAGTGAAATGATTAATTTTTATAAAGATGATGAGGCATTTGCTGATTCCAAGGGACCGAAATGAAATTAGCAAGTGAATCTTTTATTCCGTCTGGGATGTTCGTTCCAGATGATCGTGAACAAAAGAAATGAAGGCAATGGCGATTATAAGCGGTCATGTTATGGACATCTGTCAGAGGGCCAATACGTATACGAATAAGCCATATACATATATCATTATTGAAGTTCAAGGTTGTCGATTTGATGTAGTAGTTGATGAGAGCTTCATTACGAGTGATCTTGTGGTGGGGGGAGTGGCAAGTGGTGCATTCTGGTTAACTGGTACAATTACAGGGGAATTTGATCGGAAGGAAAAACGAGGATACCGATTAATTCTTATCAAAGAAGGGCTGGCATATCCGAAAGTGTCTTGATACTTTCGGATGTACCAACCCTTTTCAAGTTTCATCAGTATCCATAAATAAAAGCCCAAGAGCCTAAGGTCTTTCGTCTAGGAAAAAAGATGTGTGTATACAATGATATAGGTCTTGTTCTACTACAGAGTAAAAGTTATCTATTAATCAGCAACAATAACACTAAAGTCATAGTTTTAAGTTTTCAACCATTAGCCATAAAGTGAAATACACTAGGGTCAAAGCCTGCGATACAGTTCGTCGGGGGTGAGAAGCGTTTTCAGGGTCTTTCTCTGGGGTCAAGAAACCAAGAGCCACCCCTTATCAGACAACCAATAATTGTATCCATTACGATTAATGGTTATTCCTATACAATTAAATAAAAACTAACGTGTCAATACAGCAAATAGCTATTTATGATACGTTGATTTTAATTTAGCTTAATTACAAATAATTTTTTACTCAATAGAGGATGTAGAAATATTATATTACATTTAATTTGTTGAATTATTTTGTAATATTAAGTATAATTATTATGTAGGTTATAAATTATATATTAATAATAATTAATTATATACTATATAATTATTACAACACAAAGGAGAATCAATATGACAAGTAGCACATTACAATCTTTATCAGAAGTATATAACAATAGGTTTTTTAGAATTCCTGACTATCAAAGAGGTTATGCTTGGAGAAATGAACAATTAGAAGATTTTTGGGATGATTTAATGAATCTAAAAGATGGGAAATATCATTATATTGGATTATTAACTGTTGAAAAAATAGATAAAGAAGAAGCCTCATCATTGAATCTTTGGGAAGATGACATGTGGCTATATGAAAAAGGATTTAAGTCATACCATGTAATTGATGGACAGCAGAGATTGTTAACAATAATGATTTTATTAAAAGTAATACTTGATAGATTTGAAGATGCAGAAGAAGTAAATTATACTCAAAAAACAAGCATGGATAGAGAAGTACTTTTATCAAAAATCAGCCAATTATGAATCATTTATTTTTGGATACGAGAAAGATAATCCAAGCGATGAATTTTATAAAACTAAAATCCTTGAAAAAAAATCTATGACAGCAGATACGCATTTAGAAGAAACTTTGTATACTTCTAATTTAAAAAAAGCTAAAGAATTCTTCAAAACAAGAATAAGCAAATTAAAGAATTCAGAACTTCAGTTATTAGCAAAGAAAATATCTACTGGTCTACGATTTAATTTCTATGAAATAGATGATGAATTAGATGTTTTTGTAACATTTGAGACAATGAATAATAGAGGCAAACAACTATCTAAGCTTGAGCTCTTAAAAAATCGCTTAATCTACTTATCAACATTATTAAAAGATGATGAAGATGACAAAAGAAAATTACGAAAAGATATTAATGAAGCATGGAAAACAGTATATAAATATCTTGGAAAGAATGAAAAAAAGTTATTGGATGATGATTCATTTTTTAGAAAATCATTGGTCAATGTACTTTACATATACAAGACAAGAAGCCAAAGCGTTCTCTAAATTCCTACTAAATGATTACTTTACGCCTAAAAACACCCTAAACAATGAAGTCACCTTCAATGAGATAAAAAAGTATATAGATAGTATTTCTGAATGTGTAAAATGTTGGTTCTATACTTTTAATCCAAGCTTTTCACCATATAGTAACGTAATTAAGAAATGGTTAGAAAAACTTAATCGGCTAAAGATTGGTTCCTTTGCACCATTAATTATGTCAGTACTTGTGAATAATACAAAGGAAGAAAGAATCGTAGAATGTTTGAAAGAAATAGAAAGATTTATTTTTCTGGTTTTCAAAGTTACAAATAGAAAAGCAATAACAGGGAATAGCCATTTTTATAAAATAGCTCATGATTATTATTATGATAATATTAGTATTGAACGTGTTATAAAAGATATTGATGATTTTATTCACTGTAGAAGTAATAATTATGGATTTGAGCTACATGAATTTGAGAACAATATTAATACTAATTTTAGTAGAAGAGATGAAGGTTTTTATAAATGGTCTGGTATAAAATATTTTCTTTATGAATATGAGCTATACTTGAAATCAAATATAAGTGGTAATTCTAAAGTTCTATGGGCTGATATAAAGGCAGATTCAATTGAACACATTTATCCTGAAAAACCTAATAACAGTAATTGGGGTAAGGTTTTTGGTAAATATAAATTTGTAAATAAAGAAAAATATAGATTATTACATTCAATTGGTAATCTAGTTTTGCTTTCTAGCCCTAAGAATGCAGAGCTACACGGGTCCACGTTTGACGATAAGAAAAAATCCAAAGATAAACAAGGAAATTATGTTGGATATTTCAATGGTTCTTTTAGTGAAATTGAAGTGGCACAGTATGATAAATGGACTCCAGAAACTATATACGCTAGAGGGGTTAGCATGCTTGAATTTATGGAAAGTAGATGGGGAATAGAAATTAATGATAAAAGTAAGATATTAGGAGAATTCAACTCTAAAATATCAATAAATGCTTAAATATTCTATATCCTTTATTGAGTAAAAAACTATTTGTAATTAAGTTAAATTAAAATCAACGTATCATAAATAGCTATTTGCTGTATCGACACGTTGGTTTTTATTTAATTGTATAGGAATAACCATTAATCGTAATGGATACAATTATTGGTTGTCTGATAAGGGGTGGCTCTTGGTTTCTTGACCCCAGAGAAAGACCCTGAAACACTTCTCCCCCCCCGACGAACTGCATCGCAGGCTTTGCCCCTAGTGTATTTCACTTTATGGCTAATGGTTGAAAACTTAAAACTATGACTTTAGTGTTATTGTAGCAGTTCTACTTAACAGTATATTTTTAGTATTTAATAAATTAGCGTATTAATTTACTTAAAATTATATAAAACTAAAAATTAATGTATTTAATTTAAAGGAGATGGTATTATGTCTGACGGTTATCATTTTATAGAAATTAAGAAAATGAACCAGAAAGAATGGTCTATACTATTAAATTTTATGTTAAAAAGGTCTTTAATATTTAATAGTTGGCATTTAATAAAACCTAATTACATGATAGAGAAAAAAAATTAGTACGTATTCACAAATAAGAAAAAGTAAAGCAATGTCATATAGTCATTTAAATGAAGATATAAAACAAAGAATGTTTAAATATTATTTGAACAATGCAGATATTCTTTATGTTGAGATGGTCTATAATGAGAGTAATATTAATTACGTTAAATCTTTAAATCACTTAGATCAATTATATGAATTAATTAAAAAAAGAAGATGGTCAACAAGTCATTAAAATCAAATGTAAATTAAGTAAAGATTTAAAGAACTCTATAGAAGATAGTATAATTGCTCAGATTAATACACATAAATACAACACATTAACTCTAATCGAAGGTAAGTTAAATAGACAGTTATTTTCATTATCACAAGATACAGTTGTTATAATGATTACGGATGAAGAGATAAATGAATTCAATGAGAAAAAATATAATTTAGGTTATTTTCACCAAGGAGCTATAAATAACTATTTTATATGCGAAGTCAATACCCAGACAATAGATACACTTTATGAAATGGCAAAGAAATCCGAATATAATAATGAATTAATATCCAATATATGCTTATATGATTCTGAGGATAAGGAAATCTTACTTAGTAATTTTAATCATACTATGGTATGCATAGCAGATAAAGATTTAATTGCACTAGAGAAAAATAAAGAGATAGACTTTTCAAAATGGCAATTGAAGAGAACCAAAAAGGAGTATTTATCACCTGTAGACTATTTTACTCTTATAAGATAAAATTTTCTGGTAATAGTAGGTATTATACTCACGAGGTTAAAAGTAAAAAAAGAGATTTTGATAGTATATTATTGCCTCTTTTAAATATGGCTGAATACTGGTTATCATACGTATACATTAAATGGGCACAATGGTATCATTGTAAACTACCTTTTTTTTATTAATCTATTATTATGGTTAGAATTTCAAGATTACTTGTTCCCTCCAATAGATGTCCTCATGCTTGGCATCAGGTAGCGAATGTACCATATCACGAAGATTTTTTGTAACAAAGCATCATAACTATCATTCTTTTTATATGTAGGTGCACTTTTTCTAAACTCATTAGTAAGTGCAGGATTAACAGATTTCACCACATACTTATGACCAACAAGATAAGCAGATAGCGAACGACCAAACCCCTTGGTATCTTCCAATCCGAAAAATGGTCCAATAAATACACAGTTACGTTTTTTATATAACAATATAATCAATCACACCTTTTTTTTGGTTTCATCTTTTAAACTAAAGGATAAAGAAAAGGGGGGGGAGGTTTTTGGGTTTGTTCTTCGAAGCGTCCCTGTGGGTTGCTCTAGGTGGAAAGATACTATAATGCATAAAAAAATAATGACTTTTTACATAGCCATTATTTTATCGGTAAAAAAAGCATATTTAATTTTACACTCTCTGTGAAGCCTTTTCCTTAGTTTTCACCAAACAAAATATTTTTTATATACACAGACTCCGTCCTAATGAAGTTTTGAATATTAGAAAGTGTAACATATTGATTCATAGATACATCTTCCGACTCTCTATTTGCAAATTGATCCTGTAATATAGACTGCTTCATCTGATTAATTTCCACTTCTTTAACAATATTTAATACATCAAATGCAGTGGAGTTTTCTAGCATTTTCCAAATTTGCCTTCGTTGGGGAAGTAAATATAATTCATAATCAATGATAAAAGATTCTTCATGATACTTACTACCAAACCCTTTTTTTTAATTTATCTCTATTTTCTTTTATAAATGGCGTCCATATCTTTTTTATTATTTTGAATATCTGCTAGTATATGACAACAATATCCATAAATAAAGTCAGCATCTTCTGATTTTTTATGGTCATCTAGAAAGGTGAGAACATTTTTTTAACCACTCTTCATTATTTGTAACGCTACCCCACTTTTCATTACCAATACAGAGATGACTGTTAAATTTCATATCACTTACATAATTATTTCGAAAGTGTACAGAATCTGGTGCAAGAGCACCCAGCATAAAATCATTAGGTTTCTTGAGGTATGGTGTTTTGTTTATTATGTTATGTGCTATATATAAATGTGTCATTGCAAAAGGCATTCTACTCTTCCTCTCAAATAATTCTAAAATAATGACATTAAATCCCCTTTTCTTTGCAAGAAGTCGCAATTATCTCAGCTACTTCTTCTAGTGTTCTTTTATCAGTTGATATATGTTCTTTGAAGAATTCACTATTAAGGCATTTAATGTACTTATCAATTCGATTAAGAATCCATTCGTTTTCGTCATCACCACGACGTTTTAACCTTTCCAACAAAGTACTTTTACTAGCAAGTAATGTAAAATGCCTAATTACTAATCCATCTGATTTTAACTTATCTACAAGTTCACCAAAGTACTGTTTATTTATAATGGTCATTGGTACAATAATCGTCCCATTAAAATTAGATGTAATGTATGAGAGCATACTATAATTAAATTCCCTCCAAAGACGAAAATCTTGAAAATCTTCCTTTTTTAAGTCTGAAGGAAGATTATCACGAATAAAAAATCCTATTTCTTCAGGATCGTAAACATATGAATTTTCTAACCGCCTATGTAATTCATTGCTTACACTAGTTTTGCCACATCCAAATGTACCATTAATCCATATGATCATGTAATTACCCCCTGTAATGTATATGTTAACGTAGCATTATTTTTCAATTTCCTTAATCATTAATTAAGATTACTCCATCTCTTGTATGTAGGATTGTACAACTATTTGTGTTAGATGGGGAAGTAACAACTCCACCCCCCCTGTTTTTTTTATAACAATGTTCGTTAATCATTTTTTTTCCTATCTTGAGCGTTTCCCATTCTACACATTGACCAATTTAATGATGTTTTCCTTATCTCTTCACATAAACTCCATATCTCTTATAAAAACTTACTTTACTAGTAACAATATCCATATAGGTGACAAGTAATGAGTCATCATATATGTAATCATTATTATGTACTAAATGGGTTAAATCTCGTTCAATAATATCATCCATTTCCATTGAATCATTATCCTCAGTAGACTGAACAGATATATCACTATTTTCGTAAATATCATCCCTTGCAATTTTGTTACATCCAGTAAATATTAAAATAACCATCACTATAGAGATTATTCTATACATGTATCTATTCCTTTCTGATAATGTTCATATCAAGCATTCAATTAAGCAATACATTTAACTCATGCTATATGACTAAAAAAATTTCGGATAATTGTCATTCTAATATTATCAAATACGTATCTTAAATGCAAATAATTATAACACCTGCTAATTAAATTATTAAACATTTACAAATATTTACATTATTTTCTTGGACTATATGATATATTATTATTGAACAATTAATACATTATATAATTTTAGAGGAGGAAATAAAAGTGTATTGTAAAAAACAAGAAATTTCTAGCACCTTTGTTGACCATGTTGCTTACCTTATCATGTTTTAATTATAGCTATGCAACGGATGAGATGCCTGACTCATTTGACAACATAACTGCATTAGAAAATTATATGCAAAATGATATCATTTTCTCAAACACTCAAAATGGTGGTACAAGAAATTACTACTTAATAGGACCAGTTGACGAAAACTCATATGATCGATATGAAGAAATCGTTGGTAGTGATGGGGACAAGTACTTGAATAGAATAAGAGAGGTTAGATTCGTAGAAGCATCAGCAGGACCCATTACGGGTTTAATTCCTATTTGCAATGTAAGTATTGGAAAGAGCTATACAACAACTGAAACAACCACAATAAGTCATGAAACATCCTTTGAGAAGATAACCACGACAGGAGGAAGTATAACCCTACAGCATAAAGTATCTAGTGGCATTAGTTTAAAGGTCTTTAAATTTGGGGTAGACACCAGTGTCTCCGTTGAAGCAAGTATTTCTAAAACATTAAAAGAGGGTACAGTTGATACCCATACATATAGTGTACAAAAAGGTGTGACTTACAGCTTCCCTTCATCCTTTGAACAGCAAGGTTATAATTCTGCTCAATACTATACTGGATTTGACAAAGATGAATATGAAGTCATTACAGATGTCATTCCAAAAAATGAGAAATATACTTCAAACAGATATGCTGGCATGGTAAGCAATGAAATGGTACCTACCAGCAGTCATAAAATTGGTGTTAGTGCAACTGGGGTTGCTGCTGATTACGATTACTTTATACATAATAATATACCAGCAAGATATGTATTTACCATTAGTGGACAAATTGGGGTAGTCATTAAATATGCCGACGGTCACTATGGCTGTGAAGACCTAAACGTATTTAATCAGAAGATAGCTAGTCATGAAATAAAATACTATACGACTAGTCAGTCCTTAATATATCCTCAATCCAATAGAGTAACGATAAAAAAAAGTTCATACAAGATACCATATGGAATTGAATTTGCAGAAGGAAGGAGCTATGTTCTTCCATAGTATACTATTACCGGGTGCTCTTAAGATTTTTTATAGCTATAAAACTTAAGTAAGATAGACTACTGTTTAGCGAGCGTACACTTAAACGTCATGTAAAAAGGGTTTGGACTATGCCGTCCATGCTTTGTTTACAGCTAAACAGAGTCTATCTTATTTTGATTTATTTCGTAAAGAATCAACTAACATTTCTATGGTGAATTTAATAAAATTTTCCTTATCTAAATCAAAATGTTGCGTATAAGTATTGCCAGATAAAGATAGCATTTGAAAAAAGCCTGCAGCAACAAATATAGAGGAGAAGGCAAGCTGAGATATGTCCAAATCAGAGCGAATGCTTCCGTCAGCTTTTCCATTAAGGAACATCTGAATCAATTCTTCAAATAAACGATTATCAAAATTGATACATTTCTGTCTAAAAGGCAAATCTTTATCTGTAGAGGTTGATTTTATTACGCCAACCATATTCATAAGTTGAAGTAAACGTGGATATTTGCAGAAGAATTCATAGTAAGCATAGTAATACAAACGGATTTTCTCAAACCCAGTATTACCCTCGTTGCTACAATTTTTTATCATATCATAAAGTCGTTGGTTTCCCCGCAATGCAACAGCAAAAAACAAGTCTTCTTTGCAGGTGAAATATCTATATATTGTCCTCTTGGTGAATTCGGATTCCTTCGCTAAATCATCCATAGATACTTTTTCAAATCCATGTTTACAAAATAATTCTTCTGCTTTAGTAATAATAAGCTTTTCTCGCTCCAATTGCTCACGTTCTCTTCTTGTTAATTTCTCCAAAATATCACTCCTTGGTATTGACAAATATTAATACGGTTAGTATACTGTTGGTATAAAAGTATACTATAAGTATACCTAACTTAATTAGCTTTGTCAAGTTAAAGAAAAGGAGTAAAACCATATGAAATCAGTAGTTATTTATTACTTTTCAGGAACGAGGAACACAGAAATTGTCGCAAACATGGTTAGGGAAACATTCTATAAGCATGGACATAAGATTTCATTGTTTCGGATGGAAGACATTTTAAAAGGTAACTTCAATATTGACCACCAAGAATTCGATTTAATTGGTATTGGTTGCCCGATTATTGGATATGGAACTCCTCCTATTGTTTATAATTTTATTCGCCACCTTCCAAAAGAAAATAGTAAGAAAGTATTTATTTTCCGTACTGCTGGAGGTGTAGCACCTATCAATTATAATGCGTCAAAACTAATGGCCAGAAAATTAGATAAGAAAGGGTATAAAGTATTTCATGAAAGAGTGTTTTCAATAAGTAGCAACTGGGTAATTAGATATGATGATTTAATTATTAGGCAACTTTATGAGGCTACAAACAGAAAAGTTGAGATCATGTGTAAGGAATTAATACATGGTAAACATCAAGTATTAAAGACTGGAATTAGGCTCAGGATACTTATGGAACTTGCATCGTATATCTTTCCACAGATATTACGCTTCGTAGGTAAAGACTTGATGATTAACAAATCCTGTTCTGATTGTGGACTTTGTATCAAGATTTGCCCATCAAATAATATATACCGGAAAAAAGGAAGAATTCGGTTTAAACTGGCGTGTAATAGTTGCATGCGGTGTGTTTACGCTTGTCCAAAATTAGCCATTAAATTTAGATTCTTAACTTTCTTTCCTGTGTCTGGAGGTTATAACATCGACACAATACTTAAACAACCATATGATGCTATTGAAAAAAGAGAGTAGACCAATTCCTTCTTTTTTTAATGATTATATTCAAAATGATGAGTTGTAAGTGAACTATGTGTATATGAGGATACCTTTTACTATCAAAATTTTGATCTTAGTAACCAGGTCTAAGTGATGATTAACTCGTAAAAGGCTATAGTTGATACTTACGACGATAATCCGTTGGGATAATATTCGTAACTCTTTTAAAATCTTTGCTGAATTGGTGGGGATAGATATAACCCAGTTTCTGGCTAATGTCATTCACTTTTAACCCTGTTTCAACTAATAATACCTTGGCTTTTTCAATCCGTACATTTAAGGTATAATCTGTTAAGTTGATCTTAACTTCCTTTTTGAACAAGCGGCATAAGTAGGATTTGTTCGTCTGAATTTGATCCGATAATTCAGTTAAAGAAATACTTGGGTTAGCATCGATAATTTGAACGCATTTACTAATCTTAGGGGAATAATGGGTTAGCTTACGATTACTCAATATATGAATGATTTTTTGTATTTTTACAATATACCAGTTCTCGATTTCCTGTAGATTTTCTAAAGCTTTTATCTCATCAAAAGATATATACCCATGGTCAAAAACATCTTTTGTGTTTATTTTATGTATATCAATGGACTGCTTGACACAAGTAAGTAAACAAAAATGGATATAGTCAAGGTAATTGATCTGCATAAATCCATTTTCTTCATCGTTGAAAAGCTCGTGGATTACCCCTTGAGCACCTTGTATATCAATCTCATGGATATGTTGCATAAGTGTTTGTAGGTTATGATCAATAATGTCATAAGTCATATTGGGTGTATAATGTGTATCAAGAGCAAAAAAAAACAGGATTCATTTGTGATGGTAATAGGTTGAAGCTGCTATTTAACACTTCGTCGTAATAAGTATCGATATGATGCAATTGATAAAAAGCAGAACTAACACTGATCATAAAAAGTGATATATTTTCTTTTTTTTATTGAGAGAACTAATTTACGACTTGTTTTTTGGCATTCAGTATAGTAATCTAATCGACTTGAACCACAGTCGATTTTGTCAAGAATAACAATGTTTTGGTTAATATGGGTAACAATAGCCGTTGGCGGAATCTGAAGACTAAGTTTTTTTTACTAATCGTTTTAAATCTTTAGCATGATAAGTATGACCAAAGAAAGGACTCATAAAGGTAAGTTTGATATAATATAAAACAAGTCGATTGGATGTTGATAATGGTGCATAGTGCTTGGATAATAAGTCAAGGGACTCACTGTTGTGATTCATTAATACTTGTTGAAGCTGTAATTCTAGATTATGATCGGGTGTTACGGTAGGACTTGATTTGCTTAGGTTTGGATTATCTGCTATTAATCTAGCAAATAGAGCGTTTAGGCTATTTTCATCCAGTAAATCCTTCAATAAATAATCATAAGTGTTTAGTTTCATAGCTTCTTTGGCATAATAGAAATTTTCATGGCAACTTAAAATAATGACTGGGGTTTCGATATGAGCATCACGCAATTGACGTATCATTTCAAGTCCATCCATTTTAGGCATTTGAATATCAGAAAAGATTAGATTGGGTCTTTTCTCATGAATTAATGAGAGTCCTTCAATACCATTACTTGCTGTTCCAAGTATTTGAACTGGTAGCTGTGATTTGCTTACGAGTATTTCAAGTTTTCTAATAGATAATGGTTCATCATCAATAATAACAATAGTAAACATTACCCTCATCCTCTCTTTGGAATTTCAATCGTAATTGTAGTGCCTTTGTTTGGTTGGCTTTCAATAATAAAGCCATATTGATCTTTATAAAAAAAGAGCTAAGCGATCTTTAATATTAGATAGCCCAATATGTCCATAACCACGCCTAGATTTTGGTATAACTGGTTGAGAAGAATCAGGATCATTAACGGTCTCGTCCAATAAAGAATTAGTATCAAAACCAATGCCATTATCACGAATAATAAATAGCATTGACGACTCGTTATGAATACCGCAAATGGTGATAACTCCCTTCCTATCACTTGGTAGTATTCCATGAAAAATTGAATTTTCCACAATGGGTTGTAATAAAAAATTTTGGTATTTGTAAGCTGTTTAACTGTTGATCAATTTTGGATTCATATGTAAAGCGATCTTTATAACGAAGCTTCATAATCTGTACAAAATGATGAATACATTCAAACTCTTTCTTGACTGTATACGTGTTTTTCTTTAAAGACATACTGATTCTAAATAAGTAATTCATAGCTTGTATGGTGGTGGCAATTTCTTCATTTTCCTGTTCAAGAGCGATACATTCAAGGGCATTCATTGTATTATGAATGAAATGAGGATTTATTTGAGCTTGTAGTAAGTCAAACTCTAGATTGATATTCTCTTCATGCTCTTGTTGTATATCGTTCATGAGTTGCTGTATATAAGTAAATAAGTTATTCACACCATTGGTAAGTTGCTGTGTTTCATCTCTAGCGTAATGTTCTATAGGTTCGGGCCATTCTTTATTTTCGAATTTCGAAAAAGATTTCATAACAAGATTGATGGGATAGGTTATTTTGCTGGATATCCATATATTAAATAAAGCCATTAATAATAGTCCTATTAAACCAATAAATAGAATAGCAAGTGTAATAGGTCGAATTTCATTGAGTATAATGTTTTGGGGCATAAGCCCGACTATTCTCCAATGATCATAGCTATCAAGGGTGGTATGAAAGTCAATATACTTACCCTTTTTTAGGAATAATGATTTCTTATGGCTCTTAGACAATGAATCAATTCCAATAGGTGAGGCAGTGATTTCTTTTTGAATATAAAAAATGGGCTTGTCGTTTTCATCAAGAATGGCTAAGGCATCAAAAATACCAAGATTATCTTTGGTCATACCTTCAAACAACCAATTTTTTCCTGAAATTTATAAGAAGATAACCAGTTTTTTTTAAGGACTGTATGTTCACAAACTGGGTGAAAAACGAAAGGTTATCCCGCTTACTTGATAAATGAATTTCAGGGTTAAGGGGGAACTGTGTAGGCTTTGAAAGTTTAAAAGCTTTGTTACTTTTAATAAAATCATAAAGTTCCGTATAGTTGTTTATTAATCGATCATAAGGAGGTTGTTGATAGATAGGATTGATCACCTTACCCTCTATGTCGAAAACAAATACAGCATTTATCATAGGGTAATTATTGACATAATCTTTAAGGATTTTACTAATTAAAGCCTCTGATATCTGATTGGTGGGAGGAATCATTAATTGCTGAATTCCTGAATCACTCACAATATTATAGTGAAAAGAGAAGAGTTCGTCTATTTGCGTATTAATCGACTTAGAATATAGTTGTAAGTCTTTTTTTTGCATTAATGGTTAGCTGTTTTAATAAGCTTTGACTTGTTAAGTAGTTAATGAGTAAGAGGATGATTAACAAAGTGATGGTCATTAAGACTGTGAAACTTATGGTCATTCGATGTTGTATTTTTTTGAAACTAAAGTTACGTATAAGTTCTAGCATCGTGGTCATCCTCTCTAAAAAAAAGTTGTTTTCATATTATCATATAATATACCTAATGTAAATATTGAGAAGTGAAATAAAAAGAATGAAAATGTACAAAAAAAATAATAAAATCAAGTGAAAATGTACAAAATTACCAGTGAAGTCAATATCCCATAGGAGAAGTCAATGTGCATTATTTTTTTGAATGGTAGAAGTTGCTATAATGCATTCATAAATATATGTTCATAGGAGGATAATATGAGTTCTAAAAGTTTGAGCAAATCGGCTTACTGGTTGCGAGTTGTATTGTTGGGATTTTTCCAACCAATGGTTTATTTTGTACCGTATATGTATTACACATTAGGTAATCAAATGGCTGACTATTTTAAAACGGATTTACCAACGATAGCAGGTTTCTTGGCTCTGTATGGTCTTATTGCTATGATTTCTTACGTTCCTGCTGGTATCTTCACCGATATAGTAGGTGCAAAAAGGGGAATAGTATTTTCCATGTTAGCAACGACTGGTTTGTTAGTTTGGTATGCATCAACTAGTTCTACTGGTCAATTAAAAGTTATTATGGTATTGCTAGCAATTACGACTATATTTACTTTCTGGTCTTCTTGGTTAGTAGCTTTAGCTAAGGCTGGAAGTGATGAAGATCAAGGTAAGTCATTTGCATATGGATATACAGTTGTTGCTCTTGGAAACATTGTAATTGGCTTAGTTGCAACTGCAATTGTTGGTAATGATGCATCCAAAATTCCACTATTAGTGTATATTATAGCAGGTATCCATCTAATAGGTGCGATAGTATTCCATTTTATTTTACCAAGCAATTTAGGTTCTTCTGATGACCAAGAAAGTAAATTTAAGTTAGCACATTTAGGTGAGGTTTTAAAAACGCCAGGTGTTTGGTACGTTGGTATTGTTGTTTTCGCTTTTTTATGCATGTCTAGCTACAACAAACGCTTTCAACCAGCTTCTATCAGAAGGTTATGGTATGTCAGATGCTCAAGCATCCTTTGTTGCAGTTTTTAGAGCCAACGGTCTTGGCTTAGTCGCTGGACCAATTCTAGCGACGATTGGTGTTAAAATGAAATCAAATGCAAAATTAATTAGAATAGTTGCAGTAATGGAAGCTGTTTTAATTGCAGCATTGATGTTTGCACCAGTAAATAAATCATTAATAATAATGGCCATAATTATTGTACTAATGGTTGCATTCTTGCAGTTAGGTGTTCGATCGATATACTTTGGACAAATGGCTGAAGCAGCTATTCCTAATCATATTTTGGGTACAGCTACAGGTGTGATTTCAATATTAGCCTATTCGGCTGATACATTTATACATACGTGGGTTGCGAATTTTATAACGAATGCAGACGGAAGTTGGAACGCGGCGGGATACACGAATGTTCACATGTTACAATTTGCATTATTAGCGATTGGTTTTATATTTACAACATTGATTATTAGACAACAAAAAGAAGCTAAAAAAAACAAGATGCTAATATTTCCACAGAAAATGCTGCTTAATAAGAGAGAAAAATTGAAGCAACAAGGTTAGGAGGTTATAATATGGTAGCTATTAATTCAGATTACAAAAATGATATTTCAAGTATTGAGGCCATAGAAGAGCAATTATCTCATATTGCAAAAGCAGGATTCTCTCATATTCAATGGGTGCATGACTGGCAAGGTGAATATATGTATAGCCCTATTGAACTGGTTCAAATTAAAGAATTAGTAGATAAATATGGGTTTAAATTAAAAGGTATTCATGCCACAGAAGGTGGAATAAGAGCAAGAGATGTTGATGGTGTATTTACTTTTGTAAACCGTTATCGCAATCTTGAGAATCGCAAGGACTATACGTCCCTTAATGACTATACAAGGTTAGCAGGGGTAGAGCTGATCAAAAACCGAGTGGATTTAGCAGTAGCAATAGGTGCTAAAGAAATCGTATTACATATGCAAATGCCCTATATGGAACTAAGAGAGTCCAAAGAGTTTTACGATGCTTATTGGAGTCAGACCTTTAAATCTCTTGATGAATTACAGGAATACTGTAAGGACAAGGGTGTAAAGGTAGCTATGGAGAACCTGATTTGTACACCACAAGAGGACCAAATGGCACAATTTGATAAGCTGTTTAACCGTTATGATTTTGATTTCATGGGCTTCTGCTTTGATTCAGGTCACGGTTCAATTGTTTGTCATGAGGATTACTTATTCTTTGCAAGAAGGTATAAGGATCGATTAATTGCTCTTCATCTTCAGGATACCGATGGCATTCCAAAAGAGCTAAGAGATGATGATATGCAAATACTAAAGCATGATAAACATAAAGTGCCTTTTACCGGAGCAATCGACTGGGAAGATCTGGCCAAGATTATTGCTGATTCACCTTATGAATTGCCAATTACATTGGAAGTTGGCGTCTATGGTGATACCATAGAAGATGAAATGAATAATCTAGTGGATGCGAGAGAAAAAGGTGTTAAGTTTAATGAAATGGTCATTGCATATAGAGAGAGTTAAGCAATGAGCATGACTTTGTTCTTGCAACAAAGACATGACACTAATTATGTAATAGATATAGAAGATCGTATAAAAGGGGACTTAGCAGATTTTAATGAAGGGTATGACATGGGTTATACCCTTCAATTTATATAAAAGGAAGTAGGATAAACTTCTTTATGTATGTAATATATGAAGGATATTACATACAGCATCCATTGCAACAACACTTCCAGTTACACATTTATTGGTGTATTGGCTGCATGGGTTTGCATAAAAAATGGTAACTGAAGATTTATGATTTCATCTAGAGCAATGAATCATATGATGATATAATTAAGGGTATAAGATGAATGTTGAAGAATAAAATAATAGATTAAAACTTAGTGCTATATGGAAAATGACTACTAAATTTATAAGTTAATACGGGGTAGAGAGGTAGGCTTATGAAACGATTAGTATTGGGATTTTTGCTTTTGACAGTATCATTGACAAGCTTAACAAGTTGTAATCTGAAAGAAGAAGTAGAGGTATTAGAAAGAAGAGAGATTAGTTTTTTGGTATGGACTTGAGGGTGTTTTAGGTGATTATGTAGAAATATTAATTGAAGATTTTAATCGGTCACAAGAAGCTGTAGCGGTTGTTGGTCATCGACAAGGGAACTATACCGAAACCTTTAATTCATTAGAGGTTGCCATTGCAACGAATATGCCACCAAGTGTTGCATTGTTGGAACAACGAGATATTGTATCATTAATGAAGAGAGATGCACTTAGTGTACTAAGTGATTCCATTATAGACACACAAGATATTCCAGTGCAATTTCTTGAGATGTTTACCAGAGATAAGTATATTTATAGTTTACCTATGTATGCCACTGTTTGGATTACTTATTTACGTAATGATTTTATAGATGAGTATTTAGGTGGTAATTCCGTCAGTACATTTCAAGAATTAATGAACGAGTTAAGTGAACAAAGAAAAAGTAAAAAAAATGATGATTCTCTAGTATTTGAGATCATTAATGATGATACTACCTTATTAATGCAGTCATGTCTAATGGGGGGGAAAGTTTATAAGTAGTGATTATACAGAAGTGCTCATTGACCAACCAGAGTGGATAGAGGTATGGGAACAATTTAGAAAATGGATCCATGAAGACAAGCTAATAAGGTATTATGATAAGAACTTGGGATGGGATAATTATTATGAGGTTCTTAATGATGTGAAGTCAGGTAGGGCTATTGGTTGTATTAGTTCTGTCAGTGACATGGACATTTTTGATAATGAAGTAACACCTATGTTACATTTAGGTTGGGAAGAGGGAATTTCTTTACCTGTAACATATGCCATTGGTCTAGTTGTTCCAAGAAATGTGGAACAGGAAGACAAAGAGGCAGCAAGTCGATGGATTGAGTACCTAATGTCCCCAGAAGTCAGTGCAAAATGGGTTAAGTTGTCAGGATATTTCCCTGGGAACATAAAAGCATATGAGACACAATTATTTAAGGATTTTGCTCAGTCAAATGAAAGAATAAATGTATCAAGAAATCAATTATCCTACACTAGTCCACCCTATCATGACCCTACAGGCGGCAAGATCAATGAGGCTATTATGGAGGCTGCACAGAGGTTGGTTAATGACAACATCTCAGCGGAAACGGTTTTAAAAGAAGCGAAAGCAAAGGCTCAACGGGAACTAGATAGGTATGGAAGACGGGAATAAATCATAATAACAATACAAAGAAGTATCTATGAGGTTGATATACAAAATCTAAATAGTGTTTATTAATTAGACTCTCAAGAGAGGCTATGTACGCTGTTTCTACTTTTTTTTGATATAGTGGAAACAGCGTATTTTGTTTACTTGTAATATTAGTAATTTAATTTGTTCGCTTAGAGTATATATATTATAAGAACTTAGATGATAGAGTATAGTGCTTCTAAAATCTATTGATGATAGCTATATTTATGGGGGTATCTATGAAAAATAATTCATATTATACGCAAAATGAAGAAAAAAAAGAATAATCATAACACGCAGTGTAGTCAAGTGATAACTTCAGAAGACTATATCGATTATATAGTTCCTTATAAGGATGTAGATATGTTAAAAAAAAGAGTATCCATTAGCTGATTGTATTCAAATAATTAACGAATCCTTTGCAATACTTCATATAAAAAAAAGAAGCGCTGTTACCTATTGATCCTAAAAAAAAGAGGTGACCTTATTTATCATGATGTTCCGTATTACATGATACCTAATCTATATGCAGCTTATAATCTTTCATATAGAACACCTAGTATCAATGAATATAATTTTTATGAAAGATATGGGAAAAGAAGTTTATCTGCTGCTGAAATATTAGAATTACATCACTACGCATTAATGCCTCTTACAGGCAAAGATGTTATCGTAGGTATAATAGATTCAGGTATTGATTATACTCATCCAGCCTTTGTACATGCAGATAATACAACAAAAAAAATCATTTCTATCTGGGATCAAAATCAAACAATACAAAGTAATCCTCCAGAAGGATTTAAATATGGTACAGAATATAACCGAGAACAAATAAACAATGCGCTACAGTCGAATAATCCATTTGATATTGTTCCAAGTATAGACGAAACAGGACATGGTACTTTCATGGCAGGTGTAGCAGCAGGATTAAATGTTGACGAAAAAGAAGGGTTAGTTGCTCTGGAAAAAAACTTTGTAGGAGCGGCTCCCGACTCAGAACTAATTGTAGTAAAATTAAAACCCGCAAAAGATTATATAAAAAAATATTTTTTTTGATTAATAATTTAGAACCTCCTATTTATCAAAGTACAGATGTAATGATGGCTGTAAAATATTTGAATGCTAAAGCCAAAAGTATAGGTAAACCTTTAGTAATTTGTATAGGTTTTGGTACGAATCAAGGAGGGCATGATGGAAATTCTGTAGTAGAATTATATTTAGAAAATACAGCAAAAGAACTTGGAAATAGTGTAGTAGTCGCTTCTGGTAATGAGGCTGACAAGGAAAAACATTATACAGGAACTTTAACAGAAGTTGGTCAAAGAGAACATATTCAGATTAACGTCGGAAAAGAAACATCCGGTTTTGTAGCAACAATATGGACATATGATATTATGACAGTATCCATCACTTCACCTACTGGTGAAACGATAACGCGTATACCCTTAAGGCGAAGTTTTAAAGAAGAAGTTGGATTTTTATTAGAAAATACAAAAAATTTTTATTAAATATAGTATATTTGAAATGCTGACAGGAGGGAACTTAATATCAATAAGATTTGAAGGACCAACAAGTGGCATCTGGACCATAACAATATACGGTGATTTTGTTGTTAGTGGAAGATTTGATGTATGGCTTACAAGGGGTGATTTAATGATAAGTGGTTCTGCTAAGTTTATGGCTCCTCAACCAAAGACAACAGTAACAGAACCCGGTACAGCTAGTTCGGTTTTAACCATAGGAGCGTATAATTCAGCAACGGAGAGTTTATATATACCATCAGGTAGAGGACCAACTCGCAATATGAGAATTAAACCTGATTTAGTTGCACCAGGTGTAAATGTATTTGGTCCTTTAGCTAAAAGGAATGGTACAAATGGTAAGGATTATGGCATAACAACTGGCACTAGTGCAGCAGCTGCAATTGCAGCAGGGGCATCTGCTCTTATGTTGCAATGGGGGATGGGATTACAAGGTGACTCTCATATGAATACTCAAAAAATAAAAAATTATTTTGTAATAGGAGCGAGCAAGCCAAAAGAATTTAGTATTAATGACTGGGGATATGGCAAGTTAAAACTTAAAAGCACTTTTGAAAAAAAATTAAAACAAATTAGTTCAAGGTAACAATTCTTGTATTTTGCATGAAGGTGTAGTATCTGATAACATTAATGTAATTATTGTCGTGGTAGGAATAATAGTATACGAGAAGTGCATTTTGTGAAAAAAACGTTGAAGAATATACTGATTTGTAATTATGGAGGAAAATAATGACGACTATATATTTTGTTAGACACTGTAAGGTTGAATACACAGAAGATGATTATACAAGCCTTTATCGGAGCAAGGTAAGGTAGATGTTCACACAGTAACACAGCTATTTGCAATGGTATAGCATTTATATGTTATTTCTTTTATTCCACCAATCTGATTTTAATTGATAATAGAGCTTATTTTGCACTCGGTCATATTTCTCAAAATATTCTTCTTTGGTATCAAAGTGTTTATAACCCACATGTTTTAGCGATTTACTGGAATTAATATTACCTTCCCATACATCAGCATATAATATGTCAACTTTCAAAACATTAAATACGTAGTTATATATTAGCCCACGGGCTTCCTTCATATATCCTTTACGCCAATAGTCAGAATGAAGTCTTTGAGAATCTCCTGCTGTGACTCCTTTTTCTGTTTTTTCTGGGTGACTTATTCGCATCATACCGATAACTTGATTCGTTTTTATATCTTCTATTATCCATATGAGGAAGTATTTAGGATACACAACATTAATCAATTCTTTGACTTCTTCAAGGGTTTCTGGAACGGTATTACCAACCCATAAATGCATCTTCTCATCTTGTGATACTTCATACCAGGCTATATAGTCCTTTTCATAATCAAGTGGTCTTAATCGTACTTTCTTTCCTAGTAATACAGGTATGTTATCTCTCATTCTTATCCTCCTATTTTTTATTAATCGGTAACACTGCAATAAGGATGGTAAAATACAGTACTTTACTTGTATTATAATACCATAAAAAAAACACCAAATGACATATAACTTAATTATAACTTCGCTTGTTAGCTTGGGAATAGAATTTAGATGGGTAGGCTTCTAAATAACCATTTAAAATATCCAGAATATCTTTGCAGAGCTGCTTGAAACATAACATTAAGCTATAATTAAACACATAAAAAACATGTATCCAAGGAGAATAGACTAAACATCTTGGATAACTATTTTATTTTCTATAGTAAGTATTAAGCGATCAATATCTATATGAGGCAGAAGAGCCAAAGGGATAACTAAAGCACAAGGTCCATGAGAGAATAATATATCAATGAGTCTAGTCAAAAACTGTTGTTGCCTTAGTAATTTTTCTTTAGTCACAACGCCATATGTTATATTGTTATTTGGTAGAAAACCTATTCCAACAACATCGTTCCAATAAGCTGTTTTATTAACGAATATGTGCCTAACTTTGATAAATTCATTTGTTATTTCCACATAGAACTTTTTTTAAGAAAATCATCATAACAAAGTATGAGAATGAAAATTCAAACACAAGTGTAAGTAGTGAGAGAATAATAGATTCATTGAGGAGTAATAGGAACGTTAAGAGAAATAAGGAGCTTAAAAAAAATGTATAACATTAGCATCCATATTGGTAGCTTAAAGGATGCAATAAATGGTACTTCAAAGGGCAATTTACAATCTATAGTGTCATTCATAATAGTCCACCTCGATATTGTATGTATAAGTATTAGTTTGATTCATCGTGGATATTTTAGTCAAATTAACGTTATAAAATAGTGGTAATATTATCTAGGTTATTTAAGTTTTGCGTTATTAGGAGTTGATGTCAGCATGATACCTTGCAAGACTACCTTTAAAAGTTATAACAGAACTATACGATACATTGAATCCCACTTAGCGCATATAATTAATTAAATGAATACTAACTTGGGGGCGCTAATTATCAAAAGGATTATTCTCATATCATATAAAACAATACTATGGGGGATAAGTACATTTGTTTTCTTAGGGTGTATCATAGGATACTGGTACTTGCGCAACAGGTCTAAGTCAGAGTGGGTAGAGGTCATTAACACAAATGATAAGAGTATAATGGATCAACTAAAATTAGAAAATGAAAAGCTACAAGGTGTTCTATCAAGTATACTACCAGTTGAACAAAAGTTGATCTATGAGAACCCATATCGGCTATATCATGGCAAAACGTTTACAGAAACCACAGTACCCTTATTAGAGCTTTTGGATAAAGGAAAAGAAATACACTTTAAACAGCTACACCATATAGACCAATATAAACGTCCTATGTACGATTCCGATTGGCGGAGTGGTTATTTCAGAGGGTGGCTAGACTTAACTGATAAAATTGCCAATGTCCATCACCGGATATTTATATTCCCACCCGGAGCTAGCAGTAATTATGATTTTGCTGGACAGCAAGGCATCCGTTTCTTTAGTATTGATTTTTTCCGAAATATAAATCTTTTAATCTATAACTTTCGTGTAGAAGCTATTAAACTATATGACAATCAAGTTGCTCTCATAGGAGAACCTAAAAGAGAAGGCATACAAGTTGTATCCATTATACAGGATGATCTACTAAATCAAGGCGTCAATACTAAGGACTTACTATTCCAATTAACAACACCAAAAGGTTATGAGATAGATTACATCGTAGGTAAAGTCGCAAACTACGATTACTTGATGGAACAAATTGAAAAGAATACAGTGAGACAAACATTTATTAATATTAGTGTTGATAAAACCTTGGAAGAATTGGAACAAGAAAATATTGACCTGAAAAAAGATTTGTCTTATTACATTCCTATGGATGAAGACGTATTCATAACAAATCAAAATTGCAGACCACCCATGGATAACATCATCTCAAAAAGTGTTGATATTGCCACAGTTAAAGAACGAGGTACTCCAATACAGTATGAGACCATATATCAAAAAACAGATTTCAAAAGACCTCTATACGACCCTATATGGAAAGAGTATATTCAACAAGGTAGGGCTTTAGTCCCTGAAAAAAATATGCGAAAACATACATAATCTTTTCATTTTACCACCTAATCCAGAAGAACAAAAAAAATCATTCCTCCAGAACTTAAGCATACACGATAAGATATCCATAGACGCCTCCAAAGGAAGCAGCCATATACTACTCTTCAACTTTCAGCCACAACAAGTCATCCAACATGAACAACAGATTATCATCTTAGGTACGCCAACTAGAGAAGGAGTATATATTATTTCACTTAGTGGGGATATTATGAGTAGTTATAAGGAATATTTAGTTCAATTAGTAACACCCGACCTAATGGAGATAGATTATAACATATTATCAGTAAAATAATACTTATGTTGGACTTGAGTAAATCTCGTTGACATAGACTCGAATCTTTCTTACAATTAATTATAGGTACTATCGGGAAACTGAGTGGTAATCAAGATTATGATAATATATGTATATATATTTTGCATCATAGATATAAGAAAATACATTGGGATGAGATAGGAGTAAAAATATGCACTTAATGATGAAGTATAGGAATGTCATAGAACAACTATATCAACAAGCAAATCCAATTATAAAATATAAAATCGATAAAGATCTGTATCAAAAAAGATGTGACCATAGATCAGTATATGTCACTTGAAGATGAGCCAATAAGTTATTGGTTAAATATATATAAGCTTAGAGAAATTCATGGAAGAAAAGATGATGCCTATGAGAATGCTATTGGAAAGTTACTCGAATATGGTCTTACAAAGGAACATGAACCATTCCATCAACAGTATGGTTATATTCTAGAAAATAAATATTGGCAGGCTGATCAATCCTTCCAAGGTTTATTAATGAAGTCGGTGGTATACCCATTCGTAATTCGTGGAGGCTACCTAGATCATCCATGTATAAAAGAATTTCTTATGAACAGGATTCAAACGATCGAATCAACCATTGAAAAATATGGATATGATTTTGAAGATATCCTTTGTAAGAGACCCAAGAAATATAAGGATCAATTTATATTTAAGATCGATATAACCAAGGAGTGGTTGCCTACTATATATGATCTCTATGCATTTGCTTTTTATCCAAATAAAGATGATGAAGTTTCAGATAGGATAGAAAAGATTGTGACGTATCTTTTAGACGATAGATATCAGCAAATACCCGAAAGCGCATATATCTATGATCCAACGAAAAAGTATTACTATGCTGCGGGTAATGTTTATCATGCATGTATGAAACAAGAGCGAAAGATACTTATGATTTATTTATTGTCCCATTTCAAAGCAGCAGGCAATAGTCACATGTTTATAAGCGCATTAGACAATTTACTTATATGTCAGCGTGATGACGGATTCTTTGTGTTAGATAAGTCACTTTTGGTTGAGAAGAAAAAATCGATATCATCTCTATGCTGGGGGGGGCATATGGGATTGGGAGAGGAACGAAAAAAAGTAAAAGCTGGTTAAAAAAAATAGAGTCAACTTTTTGGGTATTGAGGATACTTTTCAATGTAGAACAAAATAGTGAAGACATAAGTTTATAAATCATGTACTTACGGGCTAGGTAAAAAGGTGATTTTGTGATATACTATCATCGATATAACAAATAATAAGCACATCAAATGATATTTGTGAAGATGTAAGAATTAATGGAGGTTACTATGATAACAGCATATTTAGTAGGTATTTCAACATACCAAGAAAATGAAGATATAGAGATTCGATACAGTATTTTTGAAGACGATCAATTAATATGTAAGAATACAGAGTGGAGAGGTTATAAAAAACCTTCGGTTGTTACACATGTAGCTTTGATGGCTCTTTTAAAGAAATTAAAGAAATATACCGATCAGGAAATTACCATTTTGATTAATGATGGTGCTTTATATGAGCAAATCAGAGGAACATCAGCTACAAAGAAGCAAGAGGTACTCAAAACAGCTAAGAAGGTTAAAGAGCAGTTGGAGCGATTTGGTGGTAATGTTACCATTAAGAATGTAGGTACAGATAAAGAAGCATCAAAAAAAATGGAATAAAGTATTAGATGCTTAATTAGATACAAAAAAAACGATAAAGGGTTAAATTATTTAGTTTAAATGATTTTATAAATAAAGGGTATCTTAACTAGCATGTTAGTTGGATACCCTTTGGTAATATGTGATAACTGATGTTATTTCTGTACATCAAAGTAAATAGATGATTAAGTTTTTTAAGCTCCCATTCAGCTGTACTATAGCATTTACAGCATTATTTATAGTCCATTTGGGTCAAATGACCCTGACAACTAACCTTTTTGGCGATAAAATAGAGCCATAAAGGAGATGATAAGCATGAGGAAATTAATGATTGATACAGATACAGCTTCTGATGACGCAGTGGCTCTTATTATGGCACTAAGGGAAAAAGATGTAAAGGTTGAAGCTATTACAGTGGTTGCAGGTAATGTGCCCATTGACCTAGCGGTTAAAAATGCATTAATCTCTGTAGAAATGGCAGGTACGTATTCGCCTCCTGTCTATAAGGGGATGGCTAAGCCTTAATGAGGGAATTATACACAGCAGAATTTGTACATGGGGAAGATGGAATGGGAGATATGGACTTACATGAATCAGCGTTAAAGGCAGAAAAAGAGCATGCAGTGGATGCCATGTTACGCATAATCGAAGCAAGCCATGAGCCTATGGAGCTTATCACACTTGGTCCATTAACTAACGTTGCCATGGCATGCCTAAAAGCACCAGAAACCATGAAAAAGCTTAAGAGAGTTTCGATTATGGGGGGTGCTGGCTTAGCATCAGGAAATATAACACCTGTTGCGGAATTCAATATTTATGTGGATGCAGAAGCGGCTCAGATTGTTATAAACGCTGGGTTGAATCTATATTTTGTTGGATGGGATGTAAGTATGGGAACGTCTTTCATTAATAAAGAAGATATGCAATATCTTATTAATTCTGGCTCGGATAGAGCAACATTCTGTGTAAAGTGTAACAAGACGTTAGAGAAATTTAATCTTGAGCGATTTGGGCATATAGGATTTGATTTACCTGATCCAGCAACAGTTGCAGCAGCACTTTATGATGATATGGTAGAGAATTATGAGGCTAATTGCTATGTGGATTATACCAGTGAAAAAAGGATATGGGCAGGTAGTTATTGACTACATGAATGTTGAACGAAAGGCACCTAATGCCACATTCTGTAAGAAACTAGATGGACAATTATTTAAAAAAAAGAAACTATTTGAATTAATCATATAAGGAGAAAGACATGGGTCAATCATTATATCAACTGTTAAAGGAATGCCCAGCGATTATTAAAGAGAGTATGTGTGATATACATGTACAAAGCGGCGACTATATTATGTGCCAGGGTGATGAGCCAGAATATGCATATTTTCTTATTAGTGGACAAGTACAAGTCTATCATATCGCAGCCAATGGTATTCAATATCTTGAATACATGTATAAGGACAATGAGATGTTTGGAGAAATTGAAATTATAAATAACAGGGAAGTTCTATCTTATGTAAAAGCTGTTACAAATGAGTGCCACCTTAAGAGGATTAGTAAACATAAATTTATGGAATGGATGGGATTAAGCGAGGATTTTAATGAATATGTCATGTATCAATTGGCGAATAAACTCTATGACGCAGCCCTTGTTTCAGTTGTTAATATTTTGTACCCTATCAAATACAGAGTGATGAATTACCTGAAAAACCAAATGGAAGAGGGTAATAATTACATTAGTAAAGAACAGTTGCTACTAGCCATAGGGGGTAAAATGCGTAGTCTTAATCGTATCGTTATGCGATTGGTTGAAGATCATATTATTGATTATGACCATGGTATGCTCAAAGTAAAAGATATGAAGAAAATGCTTCATGAAATGGAGAATTTTGAATAACAACAGAATAAATAAACAAAGAGTTAGAATTATGGTTCATCAAGCCTTGATTCCAGCTCTTTTTTTTGCATAGCAAAGTATTTATTAGACCTAGCGTGGACAAAAATATACTAATTATGAGTTGTAAAATCAGGGAATATAATATACAATATAATACATAACGAGTGTTATATATCGTTTGATATGAATGGTGATAAAGGAGAAATTTTATGGCACCGAAAAACAAGTTTTCAAAAGAACAAATTGTTGATGTGGCCTTTGACATAGCAAAAGTGGAAGGTATGGATGGCATAACCATAAGAAAAGTTGCTCAAAATCTTGGAAGCTCTATCGCACCTATTTATGTGAATTTTAATGATATTGATGAGCTCAGAGAGGCAGTAATGATCAAGATTTATGATGTAAGTAAGAAAATGCTATTAGATCAGGATACGGGGAATCCATTTCGTGATATTGGTATAGCTAGTTTGCGATTTGCTAAGGAGTACAGTGTGCTTTTTAGAGAACTGATTCTAAAAGATAATCGTTATATGACAAGATATGATGAAGAAATGGGAGATGAACTTATTCAACAAATGAAAAATGATTCTGATCTTAAGGACTTCTCAGATGAAGAATTAAAGACGATCTTGCTCAAAATGAGAATTTTTCAATTAGGATTATCTGTAATGACTGCCAATGGATTACTGCCTAAAACATTTACCGAAGAAAAGATAATAGAGATGTTAGAAAGTACTGCCATGGATGTTGTTTATTCCATGGGTCAGCGCAAAAATAAATAAGAGAAATTGGTTATGGGATTGGAGGTAAGTGTGAATATGAAAGACAAAATAGTTATTATAACCGGAGCAAATTCAGGTATAGGTAAAGCAGCAACTATCAAATTTGCCAGTGAAGGATATACGGTTATCATGGCTTGTCGTAACCTTGAGAAAAGCAAAAAGGTGCAACAAGGAATCATAGAGTTAACAGAAAATAATCATGTTTATTTACTAGAACTAGATATTTCTTCCTTTAAATCCATTGAAGATTTTTGTGTGGAATTCAAAAAGCACTACGAAAAAAAATTGATATATTAATTCATAATGCAGGTTGTTTTAATCATGGTAAAAAAGAAATATCAATTAAGTAATGATCATATTGAGCTAACCTTTGCTACCAATATGATTGGACCATATTTTATGACACAATTATTACGAGATACACTTAAAAAAATCAGATGCCCCAAGAATTCTCAATGCATGTTCTACCAATATAAGACACTTCTTTGATCCAAAAAAGAAAGATCCACTTTGATAATTTAAGAGGTGAATTTAAAGATAGTAGGCCTTATAACTCTTATAAAATGTACGGAGATTCCAAAATGGCATTATTGATGTTAACATTTAAGTTAGCTGATACTTATAAAAAGGATGGTATAAAGATTAATGCTGTAGAGATTCCAGCAGTAAAGATGTCAAAAGAATCAATACGCAAATTTAAATCGATATGGAGAATAGCAGCAAGGATTCAAAAAGTTTTTAGTACGCCTCCAGAAACCATGGCAGATATTTATTTTCATATATGTACATCTGAAGAATTTAAAGATATAACAGGTAAATTAATTAATGATAAAAAAAGAAATTATTAGTTCATCACATTATAATAGTGGTTTCATACAAGAAATAAAACAACTGCTAGACAAGAGAGTTTATCCTAAATATGCAAATGATAAAGAGAATATTGACAGTGTATGGGAATTATGTGAGGAGTTAACGATGAAATCATATGATTTTTGATAAGTATAAAAGATGCTGAAAATATATAGTATTGGCTGAGGTTCAAAATGAACCTCAGCTATAGTTACTGATGACCTGATAATAATTACTCATTATCAAAATAGCATGATTTCTCAATGATTTCATGACAGCTTTTTGTCATAGCATCAAGGGTTGACAAACCTGTTCGTTGGCGATAAGCCTTTACAATATAATATCCTATGGCATACCCACCAGTAGGTGGCATGATAACAGAATTTCCTTGAGAATCTGTTACAGGTTGCCCACCAAATATATAGGGCATGACAGATTGAAAACCTTGTAGTTCCAACGCTGGAGCAATCAGTGATTTTGATAACTTACAATCTACTTCTGAAACACGAGTAACCCATGGACCAACCATAGATTCACCATACATTTCTTCGGCAAAATTCTCTGCCATTCCTTCATAGAGAAGATACTCCCCTAAAGTAATTGTCATAGGATTAAAGGGTTTAATTAAAAACATGCAATTATGGTGGAACTCATGGCACACTGCTGCTGGAAGTTTGATTAAGTTTTCAGATGTTGGAGCAATAACCATTTGTATATACCCGGGGATACCGCCAAAACCTGTATAGCCTTCACTATGAGCTAAGGCGCTTGGATTACCAAGATAGATACCAAATGTTATCTGCTCAGGAACTTGAATACCTTTTTTTGCTACACGCTAATGCAGACTTTTCTAAAGCATCTAAACACATTGCTTCCACATCTTCCTGTTCCAACACATGTAAATAGTGATTATAGGTTTCTTCACTTTCTGAAACAGGTAGAAAACTACTTAGAATTTGATTCATTGGCATACCTATCATTTTAAACATAGCCTTAAAATCCTTCATAAGTTCATTTTCTAAGTATTCCTGTCTTAATGAAAAATCTTTCTTAAGCATATCCCTATAACCTTTAATGGTGTTAATCATTTTAATTGTCATTTTGTTGTCTCCTTTACTGTTGATAAGTAGAGTATATACTATCACACAACGTAAGGGTCAAGTTAATGCTATATTTTTTTTCTTATCACGTTTAACGAGATATTTCATAGCAAGTGGTGAGAAGATTGCTGACATAATAACTAACATAATCACGGATGTGAAAATATCCTTACCAATCATGCCAAGCCTAAAGGCAAGGTTAGCCACAATTAAGGTAACTTCTGCTCGAGGCACCATACATACACCTATTTTTTATAGCATCAGGAGTATTAAAGCCTGATAATTTTGCCCCTAGCCCTGCACCAATAATCTTACTGGCTATACCGATAACCGTTATGAGAATTGCCAATGGAAGGAACTGTAATACTTCCCCTAAGTTTAACCCAATACCAATATTGGCAAAGAATATGGGTATGAAAAAACTACTACCAAAATTTGAAACTTCGTCGTTTATTCTTTTCTTTAGGCTTGTCGTAGAGATAATAAGTCCTATGAAATACGCTCCAAGTATAGATGCCATGCCTAGATCATTTGCATAGATTGCAAAAATGAAAGTGATACACAATACTGTTCGAAGCATATAAACAGGTTTAATCGCTTTCAGATAGCGTTTATTCTTAGAGATGAATTTTACCAACATATTACCTACGATGATTAGTAATACGAAGAAGGTAGCAATTTTAAGAACTAAAGCAGCGATACTCGCATCTTGACTACCAAATGATCCTAAAGCAAAGGTCAATACAATGACACCTGCAATATCATCAATAATCGTAGCCCCTAGAGTACTCATACCTAATTTTGTAGATAACACATGTGTTTCACTCAATAATTTAACGGTTATACCCATGCTGGTAGCGGTTAGTATGATACCTAAAAAGACAGCTTCTTTTAAATCAACTGAGGGTTTAATGAGGAATAGAGCACCTGCACCTAAAAGAAAAGGGATAATGATGCCACCTAAAGCAATCAAGAAAGATTGATTAAAAGATGCTTTAAGTTTCTCGTAATTTGTTTCTAAGCCAGCTACAAACATAAGCAGGATTACACCAATTTCTGACAGATTGGATATGAATTCTGTTTGGTTAATAACGCCTAATAGAGATGGTCCTATGATAACACCGCCTATAATTTGCCCCAGTACCATGGATAAACGTAGCTTTTTAAAGATATATGAACCTATTCCGGTAGCTAATAAAATAATAACTAAGTCCTGTATAAAATGTGTATCTGCATGCATTGACTTGCCCTCCTAGATGATATAAAATGTATTATAAACGATGAACCAAGTTTAAGGTCAAGGATAATTTTAGAATAAAGAGGTAAGGTTATGAGACAGTTAATAACAATTGGTGAGTTAGCAGATATATACGGGATTAACATATCGGTTATTCGTTATTACGAAAGAAAAGATATTCTACGACCAGCCTATGTAGACGATAATGGTTATCGCCTATATGGTATTGAAGAAATTGAACGTCTTGATACGATATTGTTTCTAAGACATATGGATATTTCTATGAAAGAACTGAAGAAAATAATAGATGATTATAATATAGATGATTATCAGAAATTATTGTTAGAGAAGAAGCGTAGTGTTCGTGAGAAGATACAGGCCTTACAGGCACTAGAAAAAGAGGTTAAAGTGCGACTCGATTATATAACGAACTACATAGATACTAATGAATTAACACAAAAAATACACCAAGACAGACGTTATCTGAAAATCATAACTGTAGAGGAAGCGGCATTTTCAATAAAAAAACATTTATGATATGATGAAAATCCATGGAAAGAAATGGTATCAATCCAGCTTAGAAGTGTTAAGGAGTATGGTCATGATACGACAGGATGAAGAGAGATACACCATAGCTCTGCCATTTCATAAACAAAATCAACATGAGGTCATTGTTATAGGAGAAGGGACTTATGTCTCTAGAGGGTATTACTGTAAACAGTTTATGGATATCTTTGGTCAAGTTGAGGCGTTTATTCAGGATGTAAAACAGTACTATGCTATAGATGGTCATGTCATCATACGAGAAGAACATCTTAACTCCTATCTATATCCTGATAGAAGCTACTATGTATTTGAAGTAAAGATAGAGTCATAGGGACGTTTCGAGACCAGTGAAAAATCCCCTATTTTTTTTCTAGTCTCGAAACGTCCCCTTGCCTTTTGCTAATTAAACATTAGGAGGTTATTAGTATGATTGAAGGAAAAAACATTATTTTAAGAACCATAAGAGAAGATGATTTGGAAGAAATTTTTAACTTAACCAGTAATTTTTCTGAAAGAGGAGAGCATTGGCATGTTCAGTTAGCATCTGAGCCAATATTTAAAAAGAAATTTATGGATACTGGATTTTGGGATGATAATTTTGGTAAGCTTCTTATTACGGATAAAAGCCATCGCTTGGTAGGAGAAATAGTTTATTTTAAAGGTGTATGGTATATGCCAGGTTATGAAATAGGGTATCAATTGTATAGAAAAGAAGATCGTGGGAAAGGGTACATGACAGAAGCACTTTCTATTTTTACAGCCTATTTTTTTTGTATTAAAACCTATAGAGCGTCTTGAAATTGCTGTAAATAAGGGGAATGCTGCTAGTCGTAAAGTTGCAGAAAAAATGTGGGTTCACCTTTGAAGGAATTAAAAGAAAAGCAGTTTATAATCGTGGGGAATATAATGACTTGGAACTATTTTCTATGATTAGAGATGATTGTCAAGCTCTATCGGATGTTTTAGTGAATAGTTAGGGTGATAAAAATAATGTAATATGTAGATCACAGCTCATTAATCCAATTACTTGGAGGACCATATGGAGACAATAAAAGCAATAAAGGAACGAAGAAGTATACGAAAGTTTCATGATACAATGATACCAAAAGAAGTATTGGAAGAAGTATTAGAATTAGCCATTAAAGCGCCTTCAGGTAAAAATCGACAACCGTGGAGATTTGTTGTCCTACAAGGCAAAAAGAAAGATGAGTTGGTGTATCTCATGACACATGTTATAAATACTCATAAGGAAAAAGAGATGAACATTGGAAGTTGTGAAATGAGCATTAAATCTATCGATGAAGCACCAGTGATGATTCTAGTATTTAATACATATTCTAATGTAGAAGAAGATTACAATCATAATAGGTTACTTACGGATACTCAATCAATTGGAGCTTCTATTCAAACAATGATTTTAGCTGCAAAAGATTTGGGACTTGGTTCTCTATGGATTTGTGATATTTTTTATGCTAGTCGCGAAATATGTTCATGGTTAAAACGTAAAGATGAACTTGTAGCAGGAGTAGCTCTAGGGTATGCAAATCAACTACCTTATCCACGTCCACGCAAGCCATTGAACGAAGTTACTGAATGGATGAGTTAACATATAACGAGTTAAGGAGATGTAATGATGAGTTTTGATAACTATGCTAAAAATTGGGATACCGATAATAGGATAAATAGAGCAAAAAAGATAGCTAACGAGATAGTCAATGTAATGGATAGTAATAATAATGATACAGCTATGGAATTTGGTTGTGGAACAGGGCTTATAAGCTTTAATCTTATGGATCGATTTAAAAGTATAACACTAATTGATTCATCAAAAAAAAGCATGATTCAGATAGTGAATGATAAAATTGAGAAATTTGATATTGAAAACATGAAAACCTACCAAATAGATATTACGACGGATACAAAAAATTAAAAGTTCATATGATGTTATCTATAATTCTATGGTACTGCATCATATAATTAATACTAGGGATATTATCAAACATTTCTATGAGTTGTTGAACGAGAATGGACAACTTTTTATTGTAGATTTGGATGAAGAAGATGGAAATTTTCATTTGAATTATCCTGAATTTAATGGACATAAAGGATTTGATCAAATAGAACTTAAAGAAATTTTAACGGAAGTAGGATTTAAAGATATTGAATCACATACATTCTTTCATGGAAAAAAAATAGTAAAAGGGAAAACAATGGATTATTCATTATTTATCATGAAAGCAGTCAAATAACACTACATTTTTTATATGAACTAATCATAAATAAAATTAAAGGAGTTGATGATAATGGCAATTAATAGGATAGGGTGGTTAAGAGTTTAGTTGGTTACGCAATATTTCATATAGGAGGTCAAATATGATATATGAACTAAATAAAAATGAATTTCCCCTTGTTATGCCACTAAGCAATTACTATAATATTGAAATACCTGCCATTATATCTGGGCTTAATAGCGGTAAGATATTTGCAGATTCTAGAACGAACCCTCAAACGGCTATGGTTTGGACAAAGGATGGAAGCTTTTTTATAGGAGATATAGATAACAAGAACTTCAATACATACATTAATGAATATATAGATACAATCATTGCTCCCATGTCTAAAAAACTTGGTATAGAATGGTTTGAAATATGCAGTGTTTCAGAAGAGTGGTCAGAAAAGATTGAAGAGCTATTCGGTTATCGGGGATTAGATCGGAGCAATCAATTTGTGTTCAGAATGAACAAGATGCATGAAGGAAAATTGGATTTGCATGAGGTGGCCAATCCTATTCAACTAGAACCCATAACCATGGAGATTTTTGAAGGACCATATACCAATAAAGCATATTTTGTTGATGGTATACTGGAGTTTTGGGATAGTTTAGATGAGTTTTGTCATAATGGTTTTGGGTATTTCATAACAAAAGAGAATACTATATTAAGTCGATGTACGTTGGATTTTAGGTATAATGATGTATGCACATTAGGCGTATCAACGGATAAAAATCATAGGAAATGTGGCTATGCTAAACGGGTTGTTTCAGAAACCATAAAATACTGTAAAGATAAGGGATTAGATCCTTATTGGGACTGTATGGAGGTTAATAAAGGGTCTATTGCATTAGCTGAAAGCGTGGGATTAAAGAAAGACTATACTTACTCATTATACGAGTTTAAGTTTGCAGATTAGGAGTAGCTAAATGGATATAAAGATTCTTCATTTGTTAGATGGTGCAAAACAAGCACAAGGACTTACTGTTATAATCGATGTATTTAGAGCTTTTAGCGTCGAATGCTATTTGTATAAACAAGGGGTAAAATCCATATATACAGTGGGAACCATTAAGAAAGCTCAGTATCTAAAAAAAACAATATCTAGATTATATTTTAGTCGGTGAGCGAGATGGTCTTTTACTGGATGGTTTCGACTATGGTAATTCCCCTTACCATATAAGTCGTAGTAACAAGTTAAAGGGGGGGATCGTTGTACATACCACCAGTGCAGGAACCAAAGGCATTGTCAATGCGAGAGGTGCTTCGGAGATTATAACGGGTAGTTTTGTGAATGCTAAAGCTATCGCCGAATATATCCAGCAGAAACAACCTGAAAAAGTATCTCTCGTAGCAATGGGAAATGGTGGTATAGATGAAGCGAAAGAAGATGTCCTATGTGCTCAGTATATCAAAAGTTTATTACTTGGTGAAACTTTTGACCTAGCACCTGTTAAACATCAGCTTCTTAAGAATGGTGGAGAGCGTTTTCATCGATTAGATACTCAAGACAGCCAACCTAAAGAAGACTTTCAACTTTGTTTAGACTTTAATATTTTTTTAACTTTATTATCCAAGCAGAAAAGCTTGATGATAATATGTTCAAGATGATTAAAAAACAACTGTAGCTAATTACTACAACTATTTAAATCGCGTACTATACCTATTTTTTTAAATTTTCTAGGCTCAAAGGAAATGATGAATGCATCTGGCTCATAGATTTTAACTAATTCTAAAAGTTTGCCTTCATGATGTCTATCAATGAGGATGTCTAAGTTAAACCGTTTACCGTCTTTACCTTTACCTTCAAAGACTGTAACACCAAATCCTTTTTTTTGTCTAAGCTGATCGATGAATGGTTGGTTTTCATGTTGTAAACTTATATAATACGTAATATATCCAATAGCTAATTTTCTTTCGATGAAATTACCAATATATATACCCGCTCCAAAGCTAATGGCATAGATAAACATCGTAAAGAATGTTTGGTTACCACTAATAACAAGAGATAACCCAAAGATATAGACAGCAGCTTCAAAAAAATCCGAAAATAGAAGCAATAATACTATTATTTTTAACCATAAAAATAGTCCTCATTGTAAGAAATGGAACGTATAATAACTGTAATATAATAATTAAAAGTATAGTACTCATTAACATCTTCCTTTATCATTGTAAATAGTCAATACTATTATTCATATCAACTGGTCATTTTATTCATACCTCATCATCCAGAGCAATTTTATTCAATGAAAGAAGCCAGAAATACCCAAGAGTGGTATGCTAATTATGCAGTAATGGGTTGACACATAGCCATCAGGCGTAAGTTTCTGAAGCTAAGAAGAACGTATAATACGTTCCATTCTTAGCTTTTTTTTAGGTTTTTTTATTGACATTCCTACTAAAAATAAGTACAATTAGAATAAGTAAAGAAACTTTACTAACTTATTATAAGGAGATAACTATATGGCAAGGGCAGGCAATCAATCCATGGTAAAAAAAGAATAACCAAGAAGCCATCGTCACATACCTGATGCACCATGGGGCAACATCACGAGCAGATTTAGCCAAACAGTTACAGGTCAGTAAACCAACGATCTCTACGAATATTAGTGAGCTTATAGAGAAGGGGATTGTCATAGAAGAGGGTAAAGGTGATAATGAGTTGGGCAAGAAGTCCATCCTGGTGAACTTTAACAGCTGTTACCGTTACGTCCTAGGTATGGATATATCCAAGAGGCGTTTTAAAATTGCTCTAGGAGATCTAAGGTGCAACATACGCCATACATTAGATATGGCATACAATCATCCTGACGATGTGGACTGTGGGGGAGTTATAGAAACGTTCCTGCAAGAACATAAGATCAATAAGGAGCACATTGGATGTATTGGTATTGCTTACCCAGGTATCATTCGAAATGGGGAATTTCCTAATATATTATCTGAAAAAAAAGTGAATCAAATTAAGTTAGAGAAATTGACAAGTGCTACAGGAGAGATATTTCATTCTAAGTGCTTGATTAAGAACGATATTAACCTAGCTGTTATTGGTGAACGCATAAAAGCTAATCTCACGGAAGTTGACAATCTTCTCTATATCAGTGTCGATGTAGGGGTAGGTGCAGGTCTGATTATAGATGGAAAACTCTATGAGGGCGATCGAAAAGGTGCAGGTGAAATAGGCTTTACAGTACCTAACATTCATATAGATGGGCATTATGTCAATATTGAAGAAGTAGCTTCTAAGACAGGCATATTCAAGATTATACGTGGTGACTTTAACAAAATCAAAGATAGTCTATTGTACAAATTATGTCATGGACACATAGACCATCTATCCATGACTGTATTTCAAGAAGCACTGGAAGGTGAAGATCCTTACTGTGTAGCATTGATTAAGAAAGTAGCCAAATATTTAGGCATAACCATTGCCAATATAACAGCATTATTAGATATTGAAAATGTCGTTATTGGTGGAGATATTCTAGGACTTCATGAATCCATCTTACCCGCTATTAATGCAGTTGTAGGTAAATTAGTGCCATTTCATACAGCCGTTAATCTAGCGCAGATTAAGGATTCCAGTCTTATAGGAGCAGTAGAAATAGCAGTGGAACAAACCATTGAAGACATACTAAACTAGCATGATTTAGAGAGGGTGATAGGATGAAGTGTATAGAGAATGGTCGTATACTCGTAGACGGTCAATTCATAGATGGAAAAGCCATATTATTCGAAGATACGATTTGTAAGATTATTGACCAAGAAGAAGCCAGCAAAGAAATGGTAGAAGAACGTATTGACGCAGCAGGGAAATACGTTGTACCAGGTTTTATTGATGTGCATATTCATGGTTATAAGGGATATGATACCATGGATGGGGATATAGATGGCCTACGTACTATAAGTCGCCTCATTCCAGAAAACGGTGTTACATCTTTCTTACCAACTACTATGACCATGGATGAACCGGTTATTCGACAAGCTTTACATACCATTAAGAGCATTATGGAAGATAAAAGTTATGGAGCAGAAGTGTTAGGTACACATTTAGAAGGACCATTTATCAGTGAGGCATTCAAAGGTGCACAATCAGCAGAATATATTCAAAAGCCTACAGGTTCTGTAATCCATGGTTATGAGCAGATTATTAAGATCATTACCGTAGCACCAGAGTTAGAAGGGGCGCTTGAATTCATTGAAAAATACAAGAAAGAATACGGTATAAGATTTTCCATGGGACATAGTGAAGCAACTTATGATGAAGCCATGAATGGTGTGGAAGCAGGAGTTTGTTCATGTACGCATATGTTTAACGCCATGACAGGTTTACATCACCGCAATCCAGGTGTCGTTGGGGCTGTGATGAATTCTGATATCTACTGTGAACTCATAGCCGATACCATTCATGTAAATCCAGCTTTATTTGGATTAATTGCACGTATAAAAGGATTGGATAAAATCTTGCTGATTACAGATGCTATGATGGGTGCAGGACTTGATGACGGGGAATATGATCTAGGCGGACAGAAAGTATACTTGAAAGAAGGAAAATGCATGTTAAGTAATGGCACAATCGCAGGCAGTTCATTAAAACTTAACAAAGCAATTTATCATTTTACTAAGTATACGGATTATGACTTAGCTAAGGTCATTGAGCTGGTAACAATCAATCAGGCAACATACATTGGTGTACAGGATAAAAAAGGTACTTTAGATATAGGTAAGGATGCAGATATCGTTATATTAGATGACAGACTTGATATATATTACACAATGGGGAAAGGAAAGAAACTATATGAAAAATCAAATTAGAGGAATGCGCATTATCATTGCAGATAATTATGAGGAAATGAGTAAGAAAGCAGCTACACTTGTTGCATCTCAAGTTAATATTAAGCCAGCCAGTGTCCTTGGTCTTGCAACAGGTGGAACGCCAGTGGGTATGTACAAGGAACTTGTTAAGATGTATCAGGATGATGAAGTGGATTTTAGTGAAGTAACGACTTTTAACCTTGACGAGTATTATCCAATTGAGCGAACCAATGATCAAAGTTACTATTATTATATGAACGATAATCTCTTTCAGCATGTTAATGTAGCTAAAGATAGTATTCACATTCCTAATGGAAAAGCAGCTGATGTTAATCAGGAGTGTTATGATTATGATCAATTGATCTACAATGCAGGTGGCATTGACCTTCAGATTCTTGGTATAGGCACTAATGGACATATCGGTTTCAATGAGCCAGATATAACATTTGAATCTGGTACACATAAGGTAACATTGGATCAAGAGACCATACAAGCTAATGCTCGTTTCTTTGACAGCATAGATGAAGTACCAAAAGAAGCCATTAGTATGGGTATGAAGACCATTATGCAATCTAAGAAAATTATGCTGCTTGCAAATGGTGAAAGTAAAGCAGAGATTATTGATAAGATGTTATTCGGTGAGATTTCACCTAATGTGCCAGCATCTATTTTACAACTTCACCCTCATGTCATTATCGTTGTTGATAAAGAAGCGGGTAAGTATATTCATGATAAAGTAAAGTAATAATTGTTTATATTGAGGAGGTAAATGGAATGAATACCTACCAAGTTCAAAAGATAAAAGACAAAGAAATTCCTTGGGATCAGATTAATGAGCTAGGTATTAACTGTTATCCCTGGTATAAAAATGGACTAAAACAAGATACACGTGTGAAAATGGTTATCCATGATCACATCATTAAGGTAAAGGCTCTTTGCGAAGACATACATAGTTATAGTAGGGAGACCAAGTTAAATGGTGATGTGTATTTGGATAGTTGTTTTGAGTTTTTTGTAACCCCTGAGAATGATCTTGGAGGACCGTATTTTAATGTGGAAATGAACTGTTGTGGTGTTTTACATATGAGTTATAAGGATGGTTCAGGTAAGACATTATATTGTACCAAAGAACAAGCAGGGCATATACAGATTATAACAAGCATTACGACACCTACAAAAGATGAGATGGAAGATGATATAAGCTGGGAAATCTATTTAGAGCTTCCAATAAAGGTCTTAGAAGATATGCGTGGTAAAGCCATAGAACTGGATTGTTGGTATGGCAACTTTTATCGTTGTGGTGGTAAGACAGAAGATCAATATGCTACGTGGAATCCAATTGAATGGGAGAAACCTAATTTTCATGTACCAGAGCAGTTTGGAAAATTACAAATCGTATAGAACAGATTTTAAAAAGCTGATGCAAATATTTTGCACAGCTTTTTTATGAATAAGGAAATTCTACTTACGAAGCCACTTTTCTACTGGTAGAAAGTATACCCAAGTTATGAATAGTTCCACTGATTCAAGCTAATAATATACTATGAATTTGATAAGGAGTATATTATGTTAAAAGCACGTATACATGAGATTTATAAATTAATGGGTAACCAAAATCAATTAGCTGTTAAAGAATTTTATATTGGCGAGGGTAAAGATAAGCTAGAAGCAGTTATCGTATTTATTGGTGGTTTAGTTGATGTAGACAGAATAGATAGGGAACTCTTACACCCTCTAATAAATAATGCTCATATAAAAGGTTTAAAAAAAGAGGAATCATTAGTTGACGAAATATGTAAACGCTTCATACCTATGAGCACCATTGAGACAACAAAAGATGAAAAGAAAATTGAACACGCTATGAAAAGAGGATATGCTGTCATCATCATAGACAACTTAGAAACCTCTATTTTAGCTAATGTAAAAGGCGGAGAGTTTAGAACCATTAAAGAGCCGACAGATGAAGTTTCTATTGGAGGCACGAAAGAAAGTTTTATTGAGGACCTGGATATCAATATTAGTATCATAAAAAGAATGTTAAGAGATAAACACCTAACCATTGAGAAATTTACAGTTGGCACCCGTTCTCAAACAGATGTTGCCATACTCTACCTGAATGATGTAGCAGAAGATAAAGTGGTCAATGAAATTAAGAAGCAAATTAAAGATATTGATACAGATATCATTTATAGTGCAGGGCAATTTATTCAGTTTTTGAATATTAACGTCTATTCTATATTTCCACAGGTCTATACAACAGAAAGAATTGATACGGTTATATCGGATATAGCTCAAGGTAGGGTGAGTATCATGATTGGCGGCACATCTTATGCCTGCACGGCACCCAGTTCTTTTATTGACTTTTTTCAGGGGGTAGAAGATTATAATCAATTACCTATTATAGCGACTTTTAATAGACTGCTTAGATTCTTAGCGTTCATCGTCATTACCACTTTATCAGCATTATATCTTACCCTTCTTGAGTATAACTCTGAATTATTGCCTTCAGACTTTGCAACAGCAATTATTCAATCAAGAAAAGAGATTGAATTAACCCCTTTTATGGAAATCTTATTTATGCAAATTAGCGTTGATTTTCTTAGAGAGGGTGGCTTAAGATTACCTAGAAAGATCAGTCAAACCTTGAGTGTGGTAGGTGGTATTATTATAGGAGATGCTGTTGTTAGAGGTAAAATCGTAAGTCCTACAACATTGCTCGTCATTGGTATTACAACCATAGCAACCTTTTTAGTACCTAATTATGAGATGGCTTCAGCACTAAGATTACTAAACTACGTCATGATTTTAGTTGCCAATGTCTTAGGTATATTTGGCATTACCATTGTTTTATTTTTTTACTATCGTTCATCTAACTAGCATTAAAACATTTGGCAGTTCATACTTTACTTTTTTCTCTAGGGCAGATGAACGATATGTTTGTGAGAGTGCCTTTGAAGAGTATGAATAAAAGAAGTAGCACAATACCTAACAAAAAATGCACGAAGGCAGAAAAAGAAGTAACCATAAATTATATTAGGGTGAGATTGATGAAAAACAAAATTGTATTGATCGTTATATTGTTTATTCTATCCACTGTATATGGTCATAATCTTAAATCTATCGAAGATCTGAACTTACCTATAGGACTTGGTATTGACGTGGATACAGAAAGTGGAAGATTGCCAATATATAAGTACTATTCTGTTGTGTACAATTATAATACGCCTGATGTAACTAATTTTATTTATAAAGGATTTGGTACCAACTTTAATGAAATAAAAACCCAATGGCAAGCACAAATGAATAAAAAATTATTAATTGGAAGTGAAAAAATTTATTTACTGAGTGAAGCCTTTGCTTCAAAGGGTATCAAAAATTTTATCGATGATTATGTAAAAGAGCCTATTGCACAAGATAGAGGACATGTGGTGATATGTGATGGAGACCCTAATGATTTATTAGAATATACAATTGAGGGGTATCCTAGTAGCGTTGATTATATGGAAGAAATTCTTAACAATATTGGAGATATGGATTTTTTTTATTACGATAATTATAAGCTCATAGATGTTTATGTAAGATTTTATGCAGAAGGTAGAAGCATCGTACTACCAACAATACGCAAAAAAGATAAGTATTTTGAACTATCAGGTTTAGCCATTTTTAAAAAAGATAAAATGATTGGCAAAATAGATATGGATAAATGCAGATGGTTTAATATGTTAAGAGAAGATCAGACCAAAGGGATATATATCATGGATTATGGAGAGGGTCAGTCTATTGATTATCTATTAAATACCAAGAAGAAGGTGCAGGTTAAGAAAAATGAAGATGGCGAATATAGCTTTTTGATTAAACTTGATGTAAGAGCTGATGTTTTGTCTAATAAATCAGATCGAGACATATTTGGCGATTTGGAGGAGCAACTTAAAGCTGTAGAAGAATTGAAAATAGAAATACGAAAACATTGTATTAAGTCTTTATATGACACGGTATACAAATATAATGTGGATTGTCTATCTCTTGGGAAATATGCGGCCGCCTATTATGGTCGAAAGATCGTTGATGATTGGGACCAAGTGATTAGCGATTCGGATATAGAAATAAGTGTTAATGTTAAGATTGATAGACAAGGTAGGAGTGATTATTAACCATGGCATGGGATAAAAATAATACGGCTACATTAACACCCAGTGAAATTACGCATATTATTATATCCATGATAATTGGAATAGGTATACTTGGTGCTACAGGTCCAGTAGAAGTTGCTGGGAATGATGCATGGATATCGGTATTAGTTGGAGGTCTTTATCCATTGTATTTAATCTGGTTAGCTCTCATTATTAGCAAAAGATTCCCAAAAGTTAATATTATCACAATTAATACAAGATTATTTGGAAAGTATTTGGGCTCTCTGATAAATCTATTGATAAGTGGTATTTTTATATATTATATTATACAAGGAGTGGCATCCTTTACATTTATAACACGTATTTTTATTGCCAACTTTGTTCCACATCAAACGATTACAATTATATCGATGCTTCTGATTTTATCTCTAGCTATAAAAGAGTTAAATGTCATTGCAAAAGTAAATGTTTTCATTTTTTTTATCTCACATTTATTATCATAATCTTACCTGGCTACGCTCTTGTTAAGGGGAGTTATTTGAATCTCTTACCTGTTTTTAATAGTGGAATAAGTGACATAGTGGAAGGCAGTATACAGTCAATGGGAAGATATGCGGGCATTGAAGTTGTTTTTTTTGATTTATCCCCTCATTAATGATAAAAAAAAATTAAAATCTTCACTGATGAAAGGTACAGGCATAGTCATACTAATTTATGTATGGTTAACAGCTATTACCACCTATTATTTAGGTGATACAGCTATCCGATTTTATTGGCCTATACTTGTTATTTCAGACAGCGTTCAAATACCTATTATTAATTTATTTCGATATATATTTATGTTGTTTTGGAGTTTGATTATCTATAGGATTAACGCTAATATGTTATATTTTTCAAGTGTTATTATAAAAGAAGTTGCTCATATAAAGAATAAGTACAATCATGTTCTGATAGGTGTCATAGCGGGTTTATCATGTATAACCATCTTCTTCATCTACAACGAAACCATAAAACGCGAAATAGGTAAATTAGAACCTTATATTTCCACAGGTTTTATTATCTATATTACCATTGTAGCTGTACTGGTTGTTCTATTAAAGAAAAAAAGAAGATGTGCCTGTTACAGATAAAAAAGAAGGATCATAAAGGGCTGTTGCATCAAGCACAAAAAAGTGCTTGGATACAACAGCCCTATTATTTAATGAATAATCTTTTTTACATTCTTAATGACAATGGAAATGTTCCCATCGGGATTTGTAATAAACTCTACATTGTCAGGATCGTTATAGAGTTCCATAGGAATTTTCAATTCTATACCTGTATCCGTTTTGAGCTTTTGTTTCTCAAAAGACCTGGTAATGGTCTTCTCTGTTAGGTGGACAACGGGCTCTTCCAGACCTTTTTTGACTAATGGTTTCCATGAATTCTTCTTTGACCTGAACATTATTTTTGAAGCTTCATCAGCAAATCTATCCAGATTAATTTCGCCACTTTCCTCAATGTTGTTATAGAGCTCTTGCTGAATATCCATTTTCTTTTCAACATCTTCGTTAAAGAACTTTTTGGTGATGGTATCTGTAGCTTTTTTAACGATATTATATTGTTCTTTTGATGATAGGTTGGTTTGACATTTCAAGAAATGCAACGAAAGGTAAAAATTCTTTCTGACCATCAATTTCATACTTCTTCTCGAGAATATCAATATCTAAGGTGGAGAGATTAATGATCATCACTTCATTAATTTTCTGACCTGAATTAGGTAATGTGGTACGATGCTGAATGATTTGATTCACATTAGCGTTGTTTTCCGTTTCGGTATAGTGGATGAATGAGTTTAAGTAATTAAGCTTTAATAATGCCAAATACTTGGTGCCACGACATCCAAATGTTACAATGGCTAAATCAGCAGAAGGTATATTGATATTAGCATTCATAATAGAGAAGAGTTGGTTAGAAATGTTAATGGACATCTCCACAAACTTACTTTCATCTTGAGTGAATTCGTTAATATAGTTGTACACCATGTTATAATCTGTTTGAAACTTACAATGTTTTAGGCCGTCATCATTAAGGGTCTTGACTATATGATTAGCAAAGAACTCTTTGATTTCATAATTACTTTCCATTTCCTCCATGGACAGTACAGGTACACTTAAGCTTGAATCGAGTATATGTACGATCATGTTATATAGTTTAATATCTTCTAATGTATACATAGTTATCTCCTTCTATGTAGGGCAAGAATGCCTTGTTTTCTATAAGTCATACGCGACATCATTTTACTGAAAATCGTTTGATACATATCATGATAATGTGTAACCTCAATTATTATATCATATTATGATCTAGAAAACTAAGAGAAAGTAAAAGAAAGTTTAATCCATTGAAGAGGACTAAACTTCTTTTATAGCATATTAGGAATTCATAGGATGTTAATCGGTTTTAATGGCTTCTAGAGCACTTAGTTTCATTGCTTTACGAGCTGGTAGGTAACCAGATACAAGCCCAATAACGGATGTAAATACTAAAGATAGTAATATTAGCCATGGTGGGACAACAGAAATTGTTACATCGGTCTCACCATAACTACCAAACATCCTACCTAAATTTTGGTTACCATCAGCAATGGAATTAATTAAGTAGGATAAACCGACACTGATACCAACACCAAAGATACCACCAAATAAACCGATAGAAGCAGATTCAAATAGGAAAAGTTTTTTTTGATATCCCTTAAAGAAGCACCAATAACTTTCATAACACCTATTTCTTTTCTTCTTTCATAGATGGCCATAACCATTGTATTGGTAATACCGATTGCAGCAACTAGCAGTGCAACACCACCGATACCACCAAAGATCATTTGAATCATGTTGTTCATAGATTCTGTTTCTTTAATGAACTCCGTATCACTACTAGCTTCAAAACCTAATTTACGTACTTCTTTTAAAACATTGTCTACATGCTTACGATTAGGCACATAGAGCATGGCTTGATCAAAACCTTTTTTAGGCTTTTTACCACCATATTCTTGATACCCCGTCATTTTATCATATTTATCACGAAGTTTCATTAAAGCGTTAATCTCCATGTATGCGTATTCTGATTTATCATAGTTCTCACTTCCAGAAACGCCCACAACTTTAATTGAAATGGGTCTGACAGGTCGTTTTTTGTTCTTCGTTACCATATCTGCCACGCTGTTCTTGTTTACGTCCAAAACTCCAGTCAAAAGACATCTTCATACTGGTATAATCCATAGGTTGGAACTTGGCGGGTTTCAATTCACCAGTTTCTTCATCGTACATATCCCACCAGCCGCCGCCTTCATTATTGTCACTGAAATTGTAAGCCACACGTTTTCCAAATACAAAGGAAGCCTTATCATCTTCTGTTAACAAGCGACCTTGATCGACCTCAAGATCATATTTTTCCATAAATTCAAGGGTCAGGCCTTTTACTTGAATATATTGACCAACATATTTTTTTTGCAACCATGTTCACTTGGGTCTGATACACAGGCGATACAGCTTCAACACCTGCTATTTGTTTCATGAGTGTTATATCATCATTTTCAATCTTAGCTTTTTTCTTGACATTTGCATCCTCTTCATCATCAGATTTACTACTACTACTAATCATTCTACCACCGTATCGACCGCCATTTTCCGTACGTACTTGAACAATTTTCATGTTTCCCCATTTGTTCATACGGTCGTTAACGTTTTGCTTCATACCTAAACCGAGAGATACCATGACTACAATGGAAATGGTACCTATGACAATACCAAGTGTTGTAAGGATGGTACGCATCTTTCTACGGAATAAGTTCTTTAAGCCCATACGAATTAGATCGAGGCTATTCATCGAAGCTTAATTCCTTTTTCTTTTTTCTTTTTCTGATGATAACGATGATAATAATGAGAATGATAACACCGGCGATACTACCACCGATGATGTATAACATTTTATTTGATTTTTTCTCTTCTTCCATAGGTGGACCAAAATTGCCAGCTTCCATTTCCTCGGCGCTAGGCATTTGCATTTCTTGTGCCATTGTTTTAATTTCTTTTTTTTACGATTTCGTCACTTCCATCTGGCTTTGTATATGAGAATACTAGATTTCCAGTTACTTCTCCTGGTTGCTCTGCAAATATATCCACATCATAATAGGTTGTTTGACCAGGTTCAAGGTTACCTAAATATTGGCGACTATTAGATGAGCCAAAACCTTCAACAGCAATGGTAAAGTTATCAAGTGTTGTTTTACCTGTATTACTTACTTCAAGAGAAATGTTAACAGGTTCTTGAACAAATACACTTTCAGGTACATTAATATCACTTGTAATGAAGCGGGAAGGTTGAACAACTGTAGCCCTTACAGCATCATAGAGGGTTTCAGTTAAGATCGTACCATCAGCACCTTCATATTCATAATAAAATGTAATGTCTAAATTATGCACTTTAGCAGCTGCCGAAGGAATGGTAAAGAATGTTACCTCGTGATCAACAGTTTGCTTTGGACCAATTTCTTCAATATGGAAAGTACTACTTGTGTCTACTGGTGTAAAAACACTACCAACCTTTTGGGTATCCGTATTTTGAGTTTTTCAGCTGAAAAAGAGACTTTGATATTGCTTATTTTTTTATCTCTATGTGTATTCATAAAAGTTAATTTGACATCAAAATTTTCACCAGCATTAACAATTGTAGGATCAATCACAAAATCACTGATGATAATAATAGGTTTACTTGTGGTCTTATTTTCATCTTCTTCAGGTTTTCCTTCTACACTAACACCAATATACTGTGAAAATGTAGGTGTTTCTTTGTCGTTATCACCTTTACCCTTGACTTCAACATTAATTAAGTAATTCATTGTTTTGGCAAGATCAGTTGCTTGGAAACGGAATGTTAAATGCTCAGTAGCACCTACTGGTAAGCTTTCTACAACTTGAACATTTTGTGTCATAGGTACCATAATGGTTTTGTCAACACCAGTAGCTGTTATGACAACATCCCTAAGATCAGCTTCTCCAGTATTAAGCACATCAAAACCTACTTCAAAGGTTTTGCCATACTTAATAATACTTGAAGGAGCTACAACATTCTGAATGGTTATATCAGCTGATTTATCATTTTCATTTTGCACATTAAGATAGATTTCTTTTTTTTAATTCTTGTTCTTGATGTTCGGTATCTAGGTATTTAAGAACAACAGTTAAAGGATAACTACCTTTCTTTAAGGCTGACCCTGCAAGTAGTGAGAAAGTCACATCGTTTCCTTCTTCTTGAGGTGATAGGTTAAGTATATCTTTACTGTTAATGCCATTTGTTATGGAGAATCCAGATGTACCATCTTTTGCTAAGCCCTCTAGGGATAACGTTACTTTACTTACTGACTTCATACCTGCATTATTATTGACTTTTAAGCTAAGATTAACTTCTTCACCAGCATTGACCACAGCAGGTGTAGTCGTGATATCTGTAACAGCTAAGTCAATAGCAGGATACCCTTTTGTTACTTTTATATAGATATCTTGCTCATCTTTAGTTACGTCGCCATATAAATTAGAATATGTATATTTTACAGTACATTTATATGTTTTTTGGTGGCGTAGAAGACTTTACTAAGATTGCATAACTCATTTTAGCTGTTTCTTCTTTTTTTTAACTTAGCCACTTTATCTACCAAACTAATGGTGTTTATTTCATATTTGAAATTCTCATCTGTAGGAGGTACGAACTCGACAACTATATCTTTCGCAGTATAGGAACCTGTGTTTTTAACTTCTAGGTCAAGTTCTAAGTTATTACCAGCCATGGTTGATGGTACTGTTTCGTTAGTGATAGCTAATTTAGGTGCGTATTTTTTTGTGTCTGTTGGTGTAGAGGATGAATCGGAACTAGCTTGCATGACATCAATGGTGATTGTGTTGATGGATTGATTAAAATTACCAGATGTACCAGCACCACCATCCTCATAGTTGAAAGTCAATGTTATCTTATTACTTGAGGTACCTGTGCATTTTAACCTAATCACTTCAGGAGTACTACCTACAGCTCTTAATAAACTACCGCCTTGAACAATAAAACTGCCTGGATCAATTTGCATTTTTGTATCAGCAGGTATTCCACCACTTTTTTTCAAAAGTCACGGTTAAATCAAACTCATCACCATAAGTAATATTGGATTTTGATACTGTATAATTGCTAACAATAATGTCATTTGTAACGGTTGTCGCCGCTGATACATCAATACCACCAGCCACTGTGCATACCAATAATGCACATAAATAGATCAATAGTCTTGCTTTTTTCATTGGGTTAAGCCTCCTGTTTCTTTTCTTCAATTGTTTCAATTTCATTCATTTCTATACTTTCAATTAGTCCGTCTCTAACATGTATAACGCGATTAGCATAGATAGATGTTTCCACGTCGTGGGTTACGATAATCAGTGTTTGGTTATTGTCTTTAGCAATGGTCGTAATGAGTTTCATAACCTCCATAGTTGTCTTCGTATCTAAGTTACCAGTAGGTTCATCAGCAAATACAATTTCAGGTGTACCAACAAATGCTCGGGCAATACTGACTCTTTGTTGCTGACCACCACTCATCTGAGATGGTTTGTGACGAAGACGATCGCCTAGTCCTACTGCTGTTAGCATGCGTTTGGCTTCTTTCTCCCTTTTTTTTCTTGGACATGCCTGTAAATATGAGCGGCATGGCTACGTTTTCTAGGGCTGTTAGATTGGGCAATAGATTATAAGATTGAAAGACAAAGCCTACATGTTTCTGACGAAATTTCGTTACTTTCTTTTCATTCATTGTATCAATGCGATTACCTTTAATATTAATTAGACCTTTTGTTGGTTTTTCAAGACCAGCAATCATGTTAAGCAATGTTGATTTTCCAGAACCTGATGTACCCAGAATACAACAACATTCACCTTTATGAATGTCAATACTAATATTATCAAGGGCTACAACGCGTTCGCTGCCCATGCGATATACTTTTCGTAAATCTTTAATTTGAATAATTGCGCTCAATATACTCCTCCTTTCTCAAATTATACCCTCGAGAATCTCCTCATCATTAAAAAAAATCTTAACACATGACAATTGTCTTCAAGAACATGACATATTGTGTTTTGGTGTCACCATATAGTAGAAAATGAAAATTCCCTATAAGCAATGTTTAAACTTATCACTAAAAATTATAGCATTTTTTGCTATAAATGACTATATATAAAAAAAATTATGGTGTTTACTTCCAGTTCAAATTTTAACAGAATATTAATTAAGCCAAACCACAAGATGTTGTGGTTTGGCTTAGGATGATACTATATATAGTGCATCGATATGAAAATGCATCATATTTATGACATGTCTTTTAATAAAAACTTAATAATTGGAAATGGAGTAGGTACATACTATTTTGTATGAGATTGAATACATTCACGTTTCTCATCAGATAGGTCTTTGATTTTACGGTCATTTATTGTACATCTATTTCGGTCGATGACTCATTCTTTTCAAGATTTTAATCAGAATGATGGAAAAGAATAAACCAATGGCAAAACCAAATATTAATAAAATTAAACTATTAATACCAAAATAACGGAATGAGCTAGACATACTCAAAATTACAGTGACTAATATACTTGTACAGATGGAGAAGCATACCACAAAGATTTTTTTCTAAAGGTTTAAACATGGAAAATTGTCCGTTTTTTTTCAAATTGATTACGTAAGTAAGCCAAATACGTTATTTCTGTAAAGATAATACTCAGAACAATCAGTAATATGATTTTGAAAATGTAGCCATCATAAAATCTAGAGATATAATTAACAATGGTTAGTTTTTCACCTAAATGATAGAGACCAAATGAGAGCCCACCTGCTAACTGATTAATTAATAACTGCACCATTCCTAAGAACCCTAAAGGAAAGACTAACATAATCCCCGTAATAATAATTGCAATAAATTGGTTACCCAATAGAGATTGAAACATCATAGCCATTAAAAAAGATGGTCAAGTAGACAAGAATAGCCATTAAAAACCATCTAGCTATATCGTATATTATGTATGGGCTTGCAGCTATTGTATGACTGATGTAGGTATAATATAAGCCAATACCAAATAATGCCATAAGTACATAAGTCATGAGAATGGATAATGTGCCAGATACTAATTTGGTCACAATGATTTCTTGTCGACTAAAAGGCATAGATGCCAACAAGGAATAGGAATGATTACGAGAATCATAAAAAAAAGTATAAGAGCCGTAATAAGAGCAAAGGCTACATTAATTATGATATGGCCAAGGCTTACATTAAGAAGGTTGACTCTAAAAATATCCCATAAGGTATATGGATCAATAACTTGGGCGGCGTCTTTAGTATGAGTATAGGCATATAGGTGAATATAAGCGGGAATAATGCGTACTGTAAAAAGGATAAAAAAGAATAATAAACTATTCCATTTTAACGTTTTCCAATCTTTTATAAACAACGTTTTATTCACCATCTTCTATACCTCCTGTAGAATAAATAAACATATCTTCAAGACTCAAATCAATCTCTTCTATAAACTGCGTTTTAACCTTTGCCATTATTTGCTTAAAAACATCATTATCTTTGGCGACAATGTAATGGACACGGCCTTTTTGTTCATAACTTAAAATACCTTCTATGGATGAAAAAATCAGTAGCCACATCTTCTTCTAGTACAAACTGGTATTTACGAATATTTTTTTTTCATATTTTCCAATGAGTTGGTATAGGTAATCGTACCTTCTTTAAGAATGCCAATCACATCACATATACGTTCAACTTCATTGAGATTATGAGAAGAGATTAATATTGCAATATTGCGTTCGCATACTTCAGTCAGTAACATATCCAAGACAATACGACGACTCGTAGGGTCTAGACCTGATGTGGGTTCATCTAAAATAAGCAGTTGAGGATGAATGGATAAGGCAAGCATCAAAGAAAGCTTTGTACGCATACCTTTTGATAGTTTGGTAATGAGCATCCGTTTATTAATTTTAAAAAGTTCATTCATCTGGCGAAACCGTTCTGGGTCAAACGTGGGGTAGCTGTCGTGGAATAAATTAATCATGACTTGTACGGTATAGGTTGCATAAAAATGATTGTAATCTGCCACATAACCAATTTTTTCTTTAATAAAGGTATTATCAAATATGGGTTGGTTATCAAATTCTATAATCCCTGCATCCATCTTGTAGATGCCTGTAATACATCTGAGTAGTGTACTTTTACCTGACCCGTTAGCCTATGAGACCAAAGATAGATCCAGGTTCAATCGTAAAAGTAATATTTCTTAAAATAGTTTGGTCATCTATAAGTTTATAAACGCCTTGAACATCTAACATGAATGGCTACCTCCAATTTCGTTATAGATTGTCTCAATGAATCCAATGAGTTCTTGTTTTTCAATACCTATATAGTGAGCTTCAACAATGATGTTTTTTAAATTATTCTTCATTAAATTAATTTTCCCTGTTTCTTTTGTAGGGTTATAATCTAGGGACACATATGTTCCTCTACCTTTTAGTGTTTGAATGACCTTCTGGCGTTCTAATTCCATATAGGCTTTACTTACTGTGTTAGGGTTAACAATGAGGTCTTTTGATAGTTGACGCACAGAGGGTAATTTATCGCCTGGCACTAACATGCCTTTTAAGATGGATGTTTTGACTTCGTTTATGATTTGCTCGTATATAGGTGTACTGCTTCTTGGGTCAACGTTAATCATGTTTCCACCTCCACTATGTATTTCGATTCAATGTTCTAAGTGTACTAGGTGTACTATTTCTTATAGTACAGTTGTATTATACACTTCTACAATATTTTTGTAAAGGGTGTCATGTAATTGTAATATTTTCCTATTAATCGTAGAAAAGTATGATGAGGTGATGGTCCAATCTATCAAAAAGTAACATTATCTTTTAATTTTTTTTATGAGCAAATATGGTATAATAATGTAAAGGTATAACTGTGTCAATGAAATTAATCTAAGAGAAGGTGATATTATGGGAAAAGTAACTTTGTGTACAGATAAATACTTAGATGTTAAGCCCATTGTGGCTCTTTTAGAAACAGAATTCTATGATATTAAGTTATTTTATAAAACAGAATCCATACGGGAACTCAAACCCAAATATCTCAAATATATGACCATGGATCAGCAATTCAATATTATTTATAGTTTAATCAAAACAAGAGAGACCATGGTGAAGTCTTACTTTTTTAAGATTATTGATTGGTTGTGCATTGATTATGCGATTGATATTAGTGATTATGCTAAATACAAGGTATGTGAAAAAAAACATTTTATTTTTTCTTATGCTGATTTATTGATTGATCTTGAAAAAAAACAGGTGTTCATTGTCCTCATGATTATGAAACCTTATTTTTATCGAAGGAAAATCATGCTGCCATCTTAGAATATGTATCATCTAATGATGGACAAACTCAACTGAAAGCATAAACTAAAATAGCTTTAATAGGCTATAATCCAACAAATATGTAATATAAAATAGAAAGGCGCTACATGACATAATGGGAAATAATATGGTAAAGGGAAGATACAAAAGAAAGTTAAATACAGTCTTTTTGCTTGTATTTGCTATATTAAGTATAAGTTTTATGAGTATATTTATAAAAATTGTATCTAACCAACGTTCAAAAGAGTATGAGGCAGCTATTACCCATTCGTTTAGGACAGCTGTGAGTAACAGTCAAATTAAGTTAGAAGTTATTAATAGTGCATTAGAAATTGTTATGGAAAGTGATGAAGTTTCAAAATGGTCAGAGAGTACTACGAAGGAAATGTTTTATCTTGGATTAATAAACGTTCAACAAAAAAAATGAGAAAATCAACATCTAAAGTCAATAATGTTAGTTTCAAGATGGCAGCCACTTTCTTTGATGAAGACTCTTTGGTGATTACACCAGTTTCCAGTGAAACAAAAGATTATTTTTTTGAAAAAAAATCTTGGACTGACCCAAGAAAAAAGTAAGGGACATATATAATCATTTTCAAAATAAGTCAAACTACATGGTTTTTACCATTAAAAAACCTGAAGGTTCCATGGAGATCTGTTATATTACGAAGAAAAAATATAGAAAAACAGACATATTATACGTGACAACCATCAGCTATGCTTCTTTTATAGAGGAAAACCTGGAATACGATTGGTATATGGCAAATAGTGATGGTGTTTTTGCCATGAAAGAAAATGCAGTCATTCCAGCCAAGGAGGTCTATCAAGCCTTTAAGAATAGTGATCTATCTTCAGAATTGAATTATAAAAATTATAATGTTTACAAACAATCTTTTTATAATATCGATTGGATTTTTTTTCTATACACTTATAAAAATAAGAGTTTGGATACAATAATAATCTTATTATACTTTATCTTGCCTTTAAGTTTATTGACGGTATTAGCCATCATTTTATCAAGAATAATGACAAATAAGCTCTATCGCCCCATGAAGGAAGTATTAGAAGATTATGCATTGGATATGACGGAGCAGAATAATGACGAGTTTAAAATATTAAAGCAAAATGCTAATATGATAAAAAACCTTAATCAAAAGTTAAAAGCAGCTATGAATGAAAGGAATAATCTATTAGTACAACGTTTAAATAGAGAATTATTATTTGGTATGACCATTAACAAGTCACTCTATAAGGATTACGTCGTTGAAGATGCCCATTACTGTGTAGCATTAATCGAATTTCTTAACAATCCTTTTGAAGACGTGGACGATCATCATTTTATTGATAAAAATGAAATTTTTTGCCTATACCCAAGAGATTGGAAAACTCAGATATGTCAACATTAATTATTATACCTGTGCCATTATTATTCAATGCGATCAAGTAGAAGAAGCCAAAGGGGCGTTGCATACCCTTCTAAAAAGAGTTGATATTGAGTCTCAGAACGATATACGTGTAGCCATTAGTCATGTTGCTTATGGTATTTCTAATATTAAAGAATGCTATAACGAAAGTCGACAAATATTAGAATATAAGTTCCTATATAATCAAAGAACCATTTTAACAACGGAGCAAATAAAGGATTTTGATCGTAAAACCTACTATTATCCGCTATTAATGGAAAATAAACTTATTCATAGCGCATTAAATGGTTATAGCGAAACCCTTGAAATCTTCGATAAGTTAATGGTTGAAAATAAGCCGGGAGAAAAATTATCACCTGACGTATTTAAGAATTTAATCTTTGCACTTATTGGAACGATTAGTCGCATATTACAAGAATTAAAGGTAGATGCTCATCACTTTTTAGAGGAACATGAAGATTTTTCAAAGCTTTCAGATCAGTGGAACAGGAAAGATATTATCCCAAAATTAAGAGCGATATTGGAAAACATCGTGTTGTATGTGAATAATAGAAAGCAGGATAATGAGCATTCTATAGCAGACGACATGCTAACCTATATTCATGAACATTATTCAGAAGATATTATGTTAATTGATATGGCTGAGAAGATGAATGTATCTGAGAAATATTGTGGCATTTTGTTCAAAAAAAGCAGTGGGTGAGAACTACAAAAAATTATCTAAATAGCTATCGTATAGAAAAGGCAAAAGAAATTCTATATCATAACACAGATATGAAAGTTTCAACATTAGGTAAACAAGTTGGCTTTAATAGTTCAAATACATTCATTCGTGTTTTTACAAAGTATACGGGAATGACACCAAAGGTTTTTGCTGAGCAAATTAAAAAAGAGTGATCATAAATAGAAAGTTAAAAAGATAAATAAGGTATAAAAGATAAAAGATAAAAGATAGAGCAGATATAATGATCCAATATTTTTTTTGGAGTGTTATATCTGCTTTATCTTTTTTGGTGTAAGAATCAATCATGTTATCAGCGAAAAAACACTAGAAAGTAAGGTGAAAATTGAAAAATAGGTATAGTTGAAAAAATGCACATTCATTAAAAGTCAAAGAAGTACCTCGAAAACCGTATATTTTTATGAAAAATAAATGCGAGTTGGAAATTGATGATTTAATCTTTGTGTACTTTTATATATAATCTATTCATACACAGGTATTAGTTGTGCAAAACATACAATGGTATATTTTCTTCTATTACTATTGCTATGAAAGTGAGTAATCATACCTATTAAGTCGGTAATTATTATAATAAATGTAATTGGAGTGATAATAATGAAAAACATATTAATGATAATTTGTGATCAACTTAGTGCAACCGCACTTCCTACTTATGGTAATACATATGTTAAGGCACCACATATGGAGTCTTTGGCGAAGGAGGGCGTAGTCTTTGAAAATGCTTATACAACATGTCCTCTGTGCCAGCCAGCGCGAGCATCTTTCTGGAGTTCGAAATATCCTCATCAGACAAAGGTATTAAGTAATTTACCTAATCAAGGGTTTGAGGGGACGCCTAGTAACATAGAAACACTAGGCGATATATTTAGCAAAAATGGTTATGAGTGTGTTCATTTTGGGAAAACACATGATTATGGAACACTTCGCGGTTTTAACGTCGTGGAAGATATAGAAATAAAAAATGGAAAGAGAAAATCCAGCTATAACGGTTAATTATGAAACATTTCTTGATGAAGATACAACAAGAAAAGTCATTCATCACCTTAAAGAAGAAGTATCCGATCAGCCTTTTTTAGTTGTAGCAGATTTACAAAATCCACACAATATATGTTCGTATATTGGTGAAAATGAATTTGGGCATCAAGATTTTGGTATCCGTGAAGAGCTACCTTCCTTGCCTGATAATTATGCTTTTGATGATGCGTCTAACCGACCTGAATTCATTCAATATATGTGTTGTTCTCATCGTCGACAAAGTCAAACGACTCATTGGAAAGAAGAGGACTATCGGCATTATCTATATGCCTATTATCATTATATTGAAACCGTTGATAAGCAAATTGGTAGAATTCTAGGGGCATTAGAAGCGTCAGGTAAAAAAGATGAGACTTTGATTGTTTTTTTTGCTGATCATGGAGAGGGCATGGCATCTCATCATCTCGTTACGAAATATGGAGCATTCTATGAAGAGACCAATAGAGTTCCCTTGATTTTTACCGGGCATGGCGTAAAAGGTCAGCGAAGAGTTGAGGGTATTGCTTCCCTACTAGATGTATTGCCTACATTAGCAGATTATGCAGGAATAGAACAGCCTATTGGAGCAGAAGGTATGAGCCAATTCAAGCAGGTTGTAGGTGAAAAGGACCAAACAATTAATACATATGCTTGTGGTGAATGGTACGATGAATTTGATGGTTATAGGGTACCGGGTAGAATGTACTTGGATAATACATATAAATACACAGTCTATCTGGAAAAAAAACAGTGAAGAATTATTTGATATGCATAATGACAGAGGCGAAAAAAATTAACCTAGCCGTAAAACCTGAATATGAACATATTTTGCAGCAATATAGAGAAAAGTTAATGGCACATCTAGAAAAAAACCAATGATAATTTCTTTAGTTTAGAGAGTGTGTATGATAACAAATATAGGCAACATGAACCAGGCATGAGAAATCATAAAGGACCAAATGCAGTTTTGGATTATGCTGAGAGAATAAAGAAAAAAAATAGATGCTTGAAGGGTGTGGAAACATATGTTGAAGGGCAAATACAAGAAAAAATTAAATACAGTGTTTTTACTTGTGTTTACAGTGCTTATTATAAGCTTTTTGAGTATCTTTATTAAAATTGTGTTGGATCAACGATCAAATGAGTATGAGGCAACTATGACACATACCTTTAAAACAGCGCTTAATAACAGTCAGATTAAATTGGAAGTGATTAATAGTGCATTGGAAATTGTCATGGAAAGCGATGAAGTATCAAATTGGTCAGAGAGTACCAATTCTCAAACCTTCTATTTGGGTTTAATTGAGGTTCAACAAAAGATTAGAAAAACAACATCGAAGGTCAATAATGTTAACTTTCAAGTTTCAGCTACTTTCATGGATGAAGGGTCGTTGGTCATAACGCCTACTTCCAGTGAAACAAAAGCGTATTTTTTTTGAAAGAAATCTAGGCTTAAACCAAGCAAAGGTTGAAGAAATATATGAGCATTTCAAAACCAATTCAAAATACATGGCGTTCACCATAGAAAGATTCGGTAATTCACCAGAGATCTGTTATATTACGAAAAAAAAGTATCGAAAAAGAGAAATTTTATATATTACAACCATTAGCTACCCATCATTTATTGACGAAAATATGAAACAAGACTGGTACTTATGTAACCGTGATGGTGTCATTGCTATGAAAGAGAACGCAAAAATATCCCAAGAAGAGATCTACGACATATTAAAAACAGACCCACTATCAACAAAATATAATAACAAAGCTCAACATATTTATAAACAATCCTTTTTTAATATGGATTGGCTATTATTATACGCCTATGAAGATAAGCGAATGGATGTAAGCATGATTTTTTTTATACTTTATTGTACCCTTTGTTTTATTAACATTGTTAGCTGTTTTTCTATCAAGAATAATTACCAATAAATTGTATCGACCATTAAAAGACGTATTAGATGACTTTTTTTTTAGAAGATACAACCTTAAAGGATGTTGATGAATTTCAATTAATAAAGCAAAATTCTAATATGATCAAAAGCCTCAATCAAAATTTAAAAGTGGCTATAAATGAAAGAAACAATCTCTTAATACAACGATTAAATCGAGAATTATTATTTGGTATTAATATCAATAAAACCTTATATAAGGATTACATGGTGGAAGATACCTATTATTGTGTAGCTGTCATTGAGTTTCTGAATGATCCTTTTGAGGATGCGGATAATCATATTTTCTTAAATAAAAAAATGAAATTTTAGCTTATACCCAAGATATAGAAAACCTAAGATATGTGAATATTAATTACTATACCTGTGCCATTATTATCCAGTGTCGTCACGTGGAAGAGGCCAAAGCTAAGATCCATGCACTTCTTGAAACTGTTGAAATGGATTATGAGTATGATATACGTGTTGCCATCAGTAATGTAGCTTATGGTGTATCTAAGATTAAAGAGTGTTTCAATGAAAGTAGAAAAATATTAGAGTATAAGTTTTTTGTTCAATCAAAGAACCATTTTAACCATGGAACAAATAAAAGATTTTGATCGCAAGACCTACTATTATCCCTTATTAATAGAGAATAAATTAATTCATTGCATGCTAAACGGTGATATAACAGCAGTAGAGATTTTTAATCAATTGATGACGGAGAACGACCCAGAGGATAAGTTATCACCAGAAGCATTTAAGAACTTTATTTTTTTTGCTATTATTGGAACCATGAGCAGGGTGGTGCAGGAGTTAAAAATGGATGCCCATGGGTTATTGAAAGAAAATGAAGATTTCTCTGCACTATCTGACCAGTGGAATAGGAAAGATATTATTCCTAGATTAAGGAAGATGTTTGAAGATATTTTTGTTATATGTGAATAACAATAAAAAGGATAGTGAAAATTTGGTGGCAGAAGAAATGTTAGCCTATATTCATGACCATTATACAGAAGACATTATGCTCATTGATATGGCAGAAAAGATGAACGTATCTGAGAAATATTGTGGCATCCTGTTCAAAAAAAGCAGTAGGCGAAAATTACAAAAACTATTTGAATAGCTATCGTATAGAAAAAGCCAAAGCCATTGTTTATGCTAATACGCATATAAAAGTTTCCATCCTAGGGAAACAAGTTGGTTTTAATAGTGCTAATACATTTATAAGAGTGTTTACAAAATATACGGGCATGACACCAAAAGCTTTTGCAGAGTGTGTAAAAAAGTAGATTATAGGGGCATATAGGGAAATATAGATAGTTGGAAAATGCACATTTATTTGTGAAAAAAACAACATACATTGCTGAGATTAAGCTGTTTCTAATAAAGAGTAGATAAGTTGGAAATTGATGATTTATTTTTAGGCGATTTCTATATATAATCTATCCATAAACATCATGAAGTTGTGCAATGCACACAATCAACTTAAAGAAAAGGAGACAATAGTATGAAAGAAATAAGCAAGGCGTTACCTTTACATAGAAAAGGACAAATAAAACGTAAAAGTAAATTTGTTAAACGCTTTAGACGTGATTGGGATCTGTTTCTCTTATTAATGCCAGGTGTCATATGGTTTATCATGTTTGCCTATAAACCCATGATTGGACTTAGAACAGCATTTTACGACTACAATATTTTTAAAGGGTTTTCAGGTAGTACATTTGTGGGACTGGATAATTTCATTCAATTTATGACAGGAGCAGATTTTGCAAAAAAAACAGTGACCAATACATTAATGATAGCATTCTGGCAGATTGTCATATGCTTTCCAATACCCATTATATTGGCTATTGCTATTACAGAAATGAAAAATAAGTTTGTAAGCAAATTAACACAAACGGCTACGTTTTTACCTTATTTTATTTCTATTGTGGTTGTATGTGGTATGACCATTAATTTTCTTTCACCAAGTACAGGTGTTATTAACTTTCTATTGGTTAAACTGGGGTTTGAACCTATTTATTTCATGGTAAAGCCAGAATATTTTAGAGGGATTTATACGACGATGACGCTGTGGAAGACAGCTGGTTTTAGTGCTATTGTCTATATTGCAGCCATTATGGGGATTGATCAACAACTATATGAAGCGGCTAGAGTTGATGGTGCTGGGAAATGGAAGCAAATTAAACATGTAACTGTACCTGGTATCCTACCTATTGTTGTTGTGATGCTGGTTCTTAATATTGGAAAAATGGTGAAAGTAGGTTTTGAAGCAATCTTACTGCTCTATAAACCGACTACATACAGTACAGCCGATGTTATTGCTACGTACGTCTATCGAACGGGTATCAATAATGGGAATTATGGATTGGCTACAGCAGCTGGACTTTTTTGAAGCGTTTGTTGCTTGATCTTGGTTGTCGTGGCGAATAAGATCAGCAAACGTATTTCAGAAACATCGTTATGGTAAGGAGGAAAAAATAATGAAATCAACAAATGGAAAATTCGTTTCTAGAAATGAGAGAATTTTTTTTAATGGTTCCATGATTGTGGCAGGGATTATCGTTTCAATCATTACGTTATACCCATTGTTCTATGTTTTAATAGCTTCCGTTAGTAAGCCTATTTTTTGTAGAAAATGGGGATGTCATGTTTTGGGTCAAAGGGTTTACACTAGCAAGTTATAAAGCTGCTTTTCTAAAAGACGGTATCTGGATTGCTTATGGCAATACAATTTTTTATACAGTAGCAGGTGTTTTTTATTAATATGTTTTTTTACAACAACCATGGCTTATGCCTTGTCTAAGGAAAGATTACCTTTAAGAAAGTTTTTTACTTTAATGGCTATCTTTACCATGTGGTTTAATGCGGGCATGATTCCACTCTATATGACTTTTAGAGATTTTAACTTGCTTAATACACGAACAGCTATTATTCTAGGCTTTGCTGTTAACACCTATAATCTTATTATTATGAAAAGCTTCTTTGAACAGGTTCCAAAATCCCTTGAGGAAGCAGCATTTATAGATGGAGCTAATAATTTAAAGATTTTTGCAAGGATATTCCTGCCTCTATCAAAGCCGGCTCTAGCGACAGTAGGTATGTTTTATGCCGTCACAAGATGGAATGGCTATTTTTGGGCTATGAATTTGCTTCAAGACGATAATAAAGTACCGTTACAAGTATTGCTTAAGAAGTTAATTGTAGATCGGGTGGCAAATGAAACAGAGGCGGCTATTGTAACTGCCGATTCATTGGCATCGCCAACAACGGTTATCTATGCCATTATCATTATTGCCATTATTCCAATGATGGTTGCTTATCCATTCGTGCAAAAATACTTTAAAAAAGGTGCTACTATTGGAGCAGTAAAAGGTTAGCAAGTGATCCTTATGATTTTTTACATAATTATGTTATGATAACAGCATAATTATGAAAAAATATATATCAGAAATTCAAATAAAGACATAAAGAAAAGGAGTAGGATGATGAAAACAAAAAAAAATATGTGCACTTTTATTGGTCATGACATTAATGGCAACATTATTTGTGGGTTGTGGTAAAAAAAAATGATACGGGGAAAGAAACAAAATCGGATACCACTACAAATGGGGAAACATCAAAAGAGCCTGAATTAGAAGGTAGTTTGATTAGCAAAGAAGCAAAGACTTTTTCAATCTTCTTGAATTTTAATAATATGCCTTTTAATCCAGAATGGCGGGTTTGGGAAGAAGTAGGTAAGAGAACCAATATCAATCTTGAAGGTATTATTTCACAATCAAACTCCAATGAGGAAGAAGCTTTTAACTTAATGCTTTCATCTGGAACACTTGCAGATATCATTGGATATAAGAGCTCAGCAGACCTTGAGAAACTAGGTCGTGACGGTGGGTTAATTCCGCTTAATGATTTAATCAAAGAACATGCACCGAATATTCAAGCGGCGATTGATGCGGATTCAAAATTCAAACAAGGGGCAACATCTCTTGATGGTAATATCTATTTTATACCAAAAAATCAAACACTCGTTTCCGCAGAATTCTGGTGGGTTCGTCAAGACTGGTTAGATAAGCTAGGACTACAAGTACCAACAACAGTTGATGAACTCTATGATGTACTTACAGCATTTAGAAATCAAGATCCAAATGGGAATGATAAAAAAGATGAAATCCCATTATTTGATCGAGCAGGATATAAAATGCCAGATGAATACTTATACTTATGGGATACAAGTACAGAATTCTACCCACGTGATGGTAAAATGACGTTTGATCCAATGGAAGAGAACTTTAAAGCCGGTGTTACGAACCTTGTAAAATGGTATAAAGAAGGATTAATTGATCCTGAAATCTTCACCCGTGGAGCAAAATCAAGAGACATTTTATACAGTGCAAATCTTGGTGGTATGACACATGATTGGCCAAGTACAGGAAATTACAACAGAAGTCTTGCAACAGATATTCCTGGTTTTAATAATGTAAGTATTGCACCACCAGCTAATCAAAATGGTGAGATTATTGAAAGAACAACAAGATATCCTGGTGTTGGTTGGGGTATTTCATCTCAATGTAAGGACCCTGTAACCGTCATTAAATTCTTTGATTACATGTTCACAGAAGAAGGATCAACCCTTATGAACTGGGGAATTGAAAATGAAACCTATGTAAAAAATAGCGATGGAACAAAATCTTACACAGATACTGTTATGAATAGTGAGCTAACACCTCTAGGTTATTTACGTTCTTTAGGTGTTCAATACCGTATTGGTATGCTTCAAGATGCAGAATATGAATATGCATTTATGACACCAGAAGCAAGTGCCGCATCAAAATTATACAATGGTAATTCAAATTGGTATAGAAGTGATATGCCACCATACGCTGATGGCGAGTTAAACTTAAAGTATGTTGCAGAAGATGAAGCAGAGTATAAGAAGATTATGTCAGAAGTAAGACCATATGTGGATGAAATGTTCCAAAAGTGGTTATTAGGTGCTTCAAGTTTTGAAGAGGACTACGATGGATTTATAGCTGAATTAAAAAATAGAGGTATCGAAAGAGCTATCGAAATCAATCAACAAGCATATGATACTTTCTTAGGAAAATAATGTTAAGAAAGGAACGCCAACATGAAGCTTAAATTTAATAATATTCCTGTAGACTGGAAAGATGGACTACTCTTTGGTAATGGTAGGCTTAATGGTATTGTATGGGGAAATCCACAAAAGGATCTAGTGAGTTTAAATCATGAACATCTATGGACTGGAAAGCATGGTAACAGAAGGAACAGAGTAGGGCATGATTATTTAACTCACATTAGAAATCTATTAAAAGAAAATGATTATTTTAGAGCGACAGCATTAGCTTCATTGGCGTTTAGTGGTAATGGGGGAATTTCCCCCTATCCACGTCAAGAAGATGCCTATAAGCCTGCTGGTGAACTGGTCTTTCAATATAATCAAGAGCAAAGTGATCATATGACCAGAACCTTAGATCTACAAAAGGGTATAGCAACAGTAAAAAAGAAATAAGACCCAACTGGAGTCTTTTGCTGATTGTGTTACAGGTGTCGTTATCACAAGTTGGAAAAGTAGTGAGACCTTTAGTGGTACGCTTTCTTATGAAAGAATAGAAGAGCATGATGTACTAGAGAAAACATACCTAAGTGCAGAAGGAATAACCTATCAATGCACCTTAGATGAAGTTAGTCAGTTTAAAGTGGTGGTTAAGGTAAACACCAATGGTTGTATAACTTTTAATCAAAAAGAAATGTATATACAAGATGCAACTTATATTGAAACAATGACCAATATAGGTGTGTCTTTTAATGATATAGAAAAAGAGCTAACAGCCTTTCCGTTTCCTTCAGAAACAATTGGACATATAAAGGAAGAACATATTAAAAAGTTTTCTACAGCTATGAGCAAAACAGATATAAGAATCACAGATAAAGAAACCCGTAGCTTATCGGCTTTTTTTTATAAATGAAAGAATTGAAAGTGTTCGAAATGGGAAAACAGATGTTAACCTGATGGAGATATATGCCAAGTTCGGTATGTACTTAATGGTTGCTGGTTCCATATGTGGAGAATTGCCCTTGAATCTACAAGGGAAATGGAATTGTGACCCTGTACCAGCTTGGTTTTGTGATTATCATTTTAATATTAATGTCCAGATGAATTATTGGTTTACAGAGCAATTAGACATAGCCCAGTACAATAAACCATTATTTGATTATGTGGAAAGATTTGCAGAGAGTGGTAAGACGGCAGCAAAAGATTTATATGGTTGTCATGGCACATGGTTATCATTAAATGGAGATCAATGGGCTATATCCACACCCGAAGCTTATAATTATGCAGCATGGATTGGTGGAGCAGCATGGATGGGACAACATTATTGGTGGCACTATCAATATAATGGTGATATGACTTTTCTAAAGGATGTAGCGTATCCCTTTTTTAAAGCAATCGTAGACTTTTATGTGGATTATATTGAAATAGATGAAGACAATGTGGCACAGATTATGCCAAGTCAATCCCCAGAGAATCGTTTTGAAGGCACAGGGTATTTTCCAGTAAGCATGTGCCGTTCATCAGCTATGGATGTACAATTAGCTTATGATGCTTTTTTCTTATGCCATTGAAACGGCAAAGATTCTAGGGAGCGATACGAAAGAGCGTTTAGTATGGGAAGAATTACGCCGTCAATTACCACCATTCAAAATTGGAATAGATGGTCGTTTATTGGAATGGGATGATGAGCATAAGAAAGAAGTTGAAAAGGGTCATCGCCATTACTCACATCTATATGGTTTATTTCCTTCAACGTTATTTAATCCAATAAATCGAGAAGAACAGTACGAAGCCAGTAGAAAATCCTTAGCATATCGACTGGCACAAAATGGAGGGGGAACCGGTTGGAGTAGAGCTTGGGCAGCTTGCTTATTCGCTCGTCTTCAAGATGGTGAGGGTGCAGACCATCAATTAAGTTATTTATTGACGGAGTTATCCTCTTCAACTTTATTGGATTTACACCCAAGACCTGTTAATTGTAAAGTACGTGATGATGCGACAGCTTTTGTTTTCCAAGTGGATGGAAACATGGGAGCCACAAGAGCGGTCATAGAATGTATGATTCAATGTTATGAAGGTAAAATATTTTTATTACCAGCACTTCCAAAATCATGGGAAAAGGGCAGTATAAAAGGGGTAAAAACCATAGGAGGACATACAGTGGATCTTTCTTATGAACATGGACAGATAGTAGCTTTGACAATAACTATAGGATTTACTGAAATAGCTATTATTGATAACCATAACAGATTATTAGAAGGAGATACTGATATTGTGTTAGAAGGAAAAAAAAGGCAGTGTCATCACACTCTTGTAGCATGTGGAAAGGAGAATAACATGGGTAAAAAAAAACCTATTATATATATTTGCAGACCAGTGGCGAAAAAACAGCCATAGGGATAGAAGGCAAAGAACAAGTATATACACCGAATATGGATCAATTCGCTAGAGAGAGTAAGGTATTTGATAATGCCATCAGTACATACCCTCTCTGTTCACCTCATCGAGCGGCACTTATGACAGGGAAATATCCTTACAGTTGTGGCATGTGGACTAATTGTAAAATCGGTTTGGACGAAACAGTCATGTTAAAACCACAAGAATTAACCATAGCTAATGTGTTGAAAGAAGAGGGTTATGGAACAGCTTATGTGGGTAAGTGGCATTTGGATGCAAGCGAATTGAATTTTACAGCTAATCCTGAATCTGGTGCCATTAATTGGGATGCTTATACACCTCCAGGAGAAAGGCGTAAGGGATTCGATTTTTGGTACGCCTATGGAGCCATGGATAAACATCTGAATCCTCATTATTGGCAAGATACCCATGATAAAATTGAACCTGGCAAATGGTCACCAGAAGTGGAGACAGATGTAGCTCTTGATTATCTTGAAAAGAGAGATAAAAGTAAACCTTTTTGCATGTTTATCTCATGGAATCCACCTCATCCACCTTATGATAAAGTTCCAAAGAAATATGTTGATCTCTATGATAATATTCCTCTACAAGAGAATGTACCTAAGGAAATGAGAGAAGATCAAGACTACTTAAAAACCTTAAAAGAATATTATGGCGCCATAACAGGCTTGGATGAAAACTTTAAAAGGCTATTAGATTACTTAAAAGAAAACCAATTAGATGAGGATACAATTGTTGTGTTATCAGCTGATCATGGTGATATGATGGGTTCTCATGGGTTAATGGGTAAAAAAAATATTTGGTATGAAGAATCCATTAATATTCCTTTTATCATTCGTGGGAACGGAATCGATCCAGGGGGAACAGGTTGCTTGTTTTCAAGTATTGACCATATGCCAACTTTATTGGATCTATTAGATGTGGCTATTCCAGAAACTGTGCAGGGGCAGAGCTTTCTCAGTGTTCTTCATAATGAACAGATGGAGGAACCAGAAACAGCATTTTTGTCCATGATACCAGGTATGCCAAGTCTTATTGAACCTTATCGAAAAAGAGGATTGAATCATAAGGCTTTTGGTTGGAGAGGGTTACGTACTAAAAAATACACGTACATTATTGATAATGGATGCCATCCTGACGATAATCAAAAGCGATATCTTTATGATAATCAAAAAGATCCTTATCAACTAAGCCCCATTAACCTCTCCATAGATGACGAGCAATCTAAGAAATATGATGGGCACATAAATGAGTATCTGCAAAAAATAAAAGACCCATTTTTATTAGAAAGGATGGATGATAATGCATTTAAATCAATATAAAAAAGGCGACGAATACAGAAATTGAACAAGCCTTAAAAAACGCAGTGGTACAAATTGAAACAGATTTAGCAAGTTTTACGGATAAGTTCAAGATTAACGGGACAACGAATAATTTTTTTTATATACCTAAAGAAAACATATCATGGACTTCAGGCTTCTGGACTGGTCAAATTTGGATGGCTTATGAAATAACAGGAGATGAGACATTTAAGAAAGCAGCAGAAGTTCAAGTGGATAGTTTTCTTTATAGAATTGAAAATAAGATTGAGACCAATAATCACGATATGGGATTTTTATATAGCCTTTCCTGTGTAGCAGCCTATAAATTAACAGGAAATGAAAAGGCAAAAAAAAGCAGCTGTTTTAGCAGCAGAGAATCTAATCTCCCGCTATCAGGAGAATGGAAAGTTCATACAAGCGTGGGGAGAAGTAGGAGCAGATGATAATTATCGTTTGATTATTGATTGTTTGTTAAATCTACCGCTTCTATACTGGGCAAGCGACGTAACGGGGGATGACAAATTTGCCAGCATAGCAAAACAACATATTGATACGTCTCTACAAGTCATTATGCGTGAAGATCATTCTACTTACCATACATTCTATTTTGAAAAAGGGACAGGGAAACCTTTATATGGTGAAACAAGACAAGGTTATAGTAATGATTCAGCGTGGTCAAGAGGTCAGGCTTGGGGTGTATATGGAACCGCATTAAGCTATATGTATACTAAAAATCCGGACTATCTTGAGAAATTTTATAAGATAACAGATTTCTTTATTGAAAATCTACCCCATGATCTAGTACCTTATTGGGACTTCAAGTTCAAGGATGAAAGTAATGAACCAAAAGACAGTTCAGCAGCAGCTATTGCCGTATGTGGTATGCTGGAAATGGTAAAATATTTGGATGAAGAAAAAAGCTAAGTATTATCAAGACATAGCATTAAAAATTCTCAAATCCCTTATTGACCATTATGCAGTAAGCAATCCTAATATGTCCAATGGGTTATTACTTCATGGGGTCTATGCAAGAAAATCACCCTATAATCCATGTAGAAATAGAAATGTGGATGAGTGTAATACATGGGGAGATTATTATTATATGGAAGCTCTGATTCGATTAACGAAAGATTGGGAATTATATTGGTAAAATAGTAACGAAAAATGCTAAAACTTGGATGGTATTACGAGAGTTAAAACAACCATTTTAATTTGATTTTTTAAGGGATTTAAGTTATCATGTTTTAGTACGCATTAAGAGAATATAGGACTAGAACGAGGTGTTAGCATGTTACATGCATTTTCACGAACAGAAATGTTAATTGGTACAGAAGGCTTAGAGAAATTAAAAGGAAGTACCGTTGCGGTGTTTGGTGTAGGTGGCGTAGGTACATTTGTTATTGAAGGATTAGTACGAAGTGGATTAGGTAAAATCGTGTTAGTTGATGATGATGATATTTGCCTTACCAATGTCAATCGTCAAATACATGCCACAAGAAAAACAGTAGGACAGGCAAAAGTGGAAGCTATGAAAGAAAGAATTCTAGCTATTAACCCGAAAATAGAAGTGATTACCCATCAAGAATTATATAATACTGAAAGTGCAGAGCGTTTACTATTAGATGATTATGATTATGTGGTAGATGCCATCGATATGGTTTCAGCGAAGATCGACCTGATAGAGCGTTGTAAGGCAAGAGACATACCTATTATTAGCAGCATGGGAGCTGGAAACAAGCTGAATCCTGCTATGTTTGAAGTAGCAGACATCTATAAAACAACTGTGTGTCCATTAGCTAAGGTCATGCGAAAAGAGTTAAGAAGCAGAGGTATCAAAGATCTAAAAGTGGTTTTTTCAAAGGAAAAACCATTGAAGCCTATTCAATTGGAAAGGGATTGTCATACCAATTGTATTTGCACCAATAAAGATCGTACATGTGTTGAACGCAGACAGATTCCAGGCAGTGTTGCTTTTGTACCTTCTGTGGTTGGTCTGATTATAGCATCGGAAGTGGTTAAAGATATTATAGGAATATCTAATCTTTAAGCACGTTAAATGAACGATAGGAATATGATATTATATAACAAGTATAGGACAGGACTATCCCACACATCATGATGGGATAGTCCTTATTCTGTATATAAGCCAAGTTAATGATTTAAACTAAGATAAAAAATAGTTGACAGTATGATATAAATCACTGTATAATATGACTATATTGTAATATTTAAATATAATGATGTAGAATGAGAATAGATCTTATACAAAAATGAGAGGATGATTAGCCATGTTAAAGCTATTTAGTAAAAGTTATGAAAGTGTGACAGAAGTTGAAGTAAAATCAATGATGAAGGACAAAAATACCATGATTGTTGATGTGAGAGAACCTTATGAATATGCATCAGGACATATAAAAGGAGCTAAGCTCATACCCCTAGGTAGTTTGCCAAATAGACTAAATGAATTAAATAAAGATAAAAATATCATTCTTGTATGTGCCAGTGGGGCAAGAAGTGGTAGAGCAGCATCTTTTCTAAGTAAGAAAGGCTATCGTGTGTTTAATCTAGCTGGAGGCATGATGCGATGGTCAGGTAATATAAAATAATATAATACAAAGTTACAATAGGTTCTATTGTAATTATAGACTCAATTTGTTAAACTATTAACGAGTAGTATGAGAAGCCTCTTGTACTACTTATTAATAGTTTTTTTTCTTTGGTCGTTTTTTCGTGAGGCGTTTTTTTCAAAACAAATTACGGTATACGTGATAACCTAACAGAAAAGAAAATTCTAATCTGAAAGGAGAAAATGAATGAAAAAGGAAATAATAAAACAACTAATCGATGAGCTCTATATAAACCACACATTATCAGGAGAAAAACTCCTTAATGTACTAGAGAACTTAGATGAAGAGAATAAACAGTATTTACATACAAAAGCAAACAGCGTCCGATTGCAACATTACGATGATCGCGTATATATGAGAGGACTTATTGAATTTACGAATTATTGTAAATGCGATTGTATCTACTGTGGTATAAGGTTAAGCAATAAGGAAGCTGATCGATATCGTCTATCCAAAGAAGAGATCATGCACTGTTGTGAGGTGGGGTATCAATTAGGTTATCGTACATATGTTTTGCAAGGTGGCGAAGATCCTTATTATACTGATGACAGAGTGGTCGATATTGTGCGCTCTATTAAAGAAAAATTTAAAGATGTAGCCGTTACACTATCCATAGGTGAGAAAAGTTATGCATCTTATAAAAAATATTATGACGCAGGAGCAGATCGCTATCTGTTACGCCACGAAACAAATTCAAGAGCTTTATATGAAAGTTTACATCCAAATATGAGCTATGATAACCGTATACAATGTCTAAGGGATTTAAAAGATATTGGTTTTCAAGTAGGAGCCGGTTTTATGGTTGGGTTACCTAATCAAACCAATGCCGATTATGTAAAAGACTTGCTTTTTCTAAAAGAATTACAGCCCCATATGGTTGGGATTGGTCCTTTTATACCTCAATCCGATACACCCCTTGCAGATGAAAACTCAGGGACTGTTGACAAAACATGCGTTTTACTATCGTTAGTACGCTTGTTATTACCTGAGGTTTTATTACCTGCAACGACAGCGTTAGGATCTTTGAATAGCAAGGGACGTGAATTGGGACTAAAATCAGGTGCTAACGTGGTGATGCCTAATCTATCACCTACAAACGTAAGGGAAAAAAAATATGCCCTATATGATGGTAAGATCTGCACAGGTGATGAAGCGGCACATTGCCGAAAATGTATTGAAAATCGAATTGAAAAAAAATCTGGCTATCATGTAGACATGAGTAGAGGCGATCATGTAACGAGAGGGATGTAGATTGAATATAATTTACTAAAAGGATAAAAGGAAGTATTATATGCAAATATATACTGTCAGTTCTGGAGATTCAATAAATACCATAGCTAGGCGTTATGGTGTTACGGAAAATGCTATTGTCACTGCTAATAAATTGAATGACCCTTCTAACTTAGTGGTCGGCCAAACGCTTGTTATTCCTACCAAAGGTACGGTTCATGTTATAAAACCTGGAGATAGTTTGTATGCACTCAGTAAACGATATGGTGTTCCCGTATATTCGATTCAACTAGCCAATGGATTTGCTAACCCTCTTGATCTTCAAGTGGGTATGAGCATCATTATACCAGATGAAGCAAAGCCAATTGCTGAAGTTGCAGCTTATATTGATCCACTTATATCAGGGGATCAATCAGCTCGTTATGTGGAAGAGGTTGGGGATGACTTAACCTATGTGAATATATTCAGTTATCATGTAACGGCAGATGGTTCCATTGAACCAATCGAAAATGATGAACCCATTATTAATGCAGCTTATAAAAAACGAGTAGCACCACTTATGGTACTTACTAATTTTGCTGAAGGACAATTCAGCACAGAGATAGCCACAGCCATATTTAAAGATGAAGCCATACAGGATAAATTATTGGATGAAGCCATTAGGTTGATGAAACAAAAAGGTTATCTGGGATTGGATTTTGATTTTGAATATCTTGGAGCGCAAAATCGTGTGCCTTATGTTAATTTTTTAAAGAAGGCCAAAAGTCGGCTGAAAGCAGAAGATGAACGTTATATATTAACGGTTGCCCTAGCACCTATTGTTAGAGAGAATCAAGTAGGTGTTCTCTATGAAGGTCATGATTACAAAGCTATAGGAGAAGTGGTTGACTTTGTATTCTTCATGACTTATGAGTGGGGATGGTCAGGAGGACCTCCTAGAGCTGTCTCACCATTAAATGAAGTAAGAAAAGTCATGGACTACGCCATCGCTCGTGTACCAAATGATAAAATCATGATGGGTATGCCTCTATACGGTTATGATTGGATTTTGCCTTATGTAGAAGGGGGCAAATTTGCAAAATCAATCGGGTTTACAGATGCTGTTGATTTGGCTCGTAAGTATAATCAACGTATTGAGTATGATACGACAGCCCAGTCACCATACTTCAGATACAGGGATGAAGAGGGCAAAGAACATGAAGTTTGGTTTGAAGATGCAAGAAGTCTACAAGCCAAATTCAATTTGGTTAAAGAGTTAGGTCTTAGGGGGTTCTTCTACTGGGTATTAGCAAGAGAAGCACCACAAAACTGGTTACTTGTAGATAATAATTTTGTTGTTAATAAAGTTATATAATACTAAAATCCACTCCAAGAGGGTGGATTTTAGTATTATACAAAATAAATTTTACAAATAGTTAATCCTTTTTCTATCAATTTTTTTTTGCTATCCAAATGCTTATTTCGTATAAGAATGCTAGTGGCATGAATACGATTCCCATCGACACAGGGTCTGGTGGAGTAATGCATGCAGAAATAATTAATAATACGATATAGGCATAAGGCTTTAACAACTTTAACAACTGGTGATGAATGATACCAATCTTGGATAATACGAAGACAAAAATGGGTAATTGAAAAGTTATACCAAAAGGAAATATGATTTTTATTATAAAATCAATGTATTCTTTGGCACCAATAATAATTTTTAAATGATTAATCGTTGCTAATTTTTGAGAAAACATAATGTAATAAGGAATAATAATAAAATAAGCAAATAATAAACCGACTATAAATAAAATAGAGATAATAGGTATGTATCTGAGAAAAAAAACGCTTCTCTTTTTTTGACAATCCAGGCTCAATAAATAGCCATAATTCCAACAAACAATATGGAAATACAGCAATAAAAGAAAATAAAGAGGATACCTTAATGTATAGGTATAGTGAATCCGTTATATGAAATATATTTAAATCCAAGTCAACTTTTAGTGAAGTGGATTTAATAATTTCTAAGATTGTGGGTGTTGCATAAAAACCTACAGCTAAGAATAAAATAAAGGCGATTAATATTCTAATAGACCTTTTTCTTAGTTCATTTAAATGTACCATATATGTAGATTCATTATCTTTCTTCATATAATCACCTTCTTTATGGTTTATAAACAAACAACTATTTAATATCTTCAAACATACAATCACTATCAGTAGAAATAAGTCGATCTAATGTAGTAGCGTTATCCAGCCATTGTTTAGCTTCGTCTTCTCTTCCTAACTGAACATATAATTCACTTTTTAAAAAAATATAATTGCCGTAAAAGAGCATGAACATTATGTTGTTTACAGTAGTTGATAGCTATCTCAAGATAACCATAACACGCATCAAACTTAGATAGCTCAAGGCAAGCATTAACTAAAGTTGTATAATAGTCAGGAATAATTGCATAACAATAAAAACATTCAATACGTTTTATGTACTTTTGTAATCGAATTAAAGACTCATAAGATTCATCAATTCGATTATTATGATATAAAAAAAATACTATAAAAAAAATAGCTGCAAAAAACTCGATAATCGTTAGGTATACTTCCCTCAGTATAAGTAATAT
>JDSF01000025.1_pt1 | contig 146575 bp, 239 predicted proteins | sample 199441 | NCBI WGS metagenome assembly JDSF01 (sample SAMN02592751, study PRJNA231836) | bioreactor metagenome | isolation source: continuous culture bioreactor denitrification-DNRA | place: Germany: Bremen
GTAGTCATCATAGAAACGCATGAAAAGCTCTTTGTTTGGGTATCTGTGAGAGTGATACACAACAGAATCAGGTGCATATGCTTTCTTATAACCGGCTTCAATGATCGTTTTAGCCCAAATTTGATCTTCGGCAAAATTAACGTCTTCGTACGGAATTTTTTCCCATACACTTCTTCTCATGCAAGAGGCATTATCAGAGTAAAAGCATAAAAAAGTGCCTGTAGCCTTCGTCGGCATCATAACGCTGTCGATCTTCAATGCTGAAAACTGTCAGCTCTGTTCCAAAGTTTTCAAAATGGCGTTTAAGGTTATCTTTTTTTTCAAAAATATCTGCATCATCATAAGGCAGATGTCTGCCGAAGACCCCTGCAACATCTGGATACTTTTCGAGTGGCTCTATTAATTTTTTCAAGCCATTGATTATTGTATGGCAGGGCATCATGTGTTATGAAAGCAATATATTGACCACTTGTGAGCGATGCTCCCATATTTCGTGTTTTTTTTCCATGGCCAAACTCAGCAGGATTAAGCTTGTGGCAGAGCAGATTCGGATTAGTTTCAGCAATACGTTCAGTGAATTCCAACGAACCGTCAGTCGAGCCTGAATCAATGACCATGACTTCAAACGGGTGGTCAAGCTTCTGATTCAGAACTCCTTTAAGGACTGATTTATAAAGTTCTCCACCGTTTTTTACAGGAATGATTATTGATACTTTGTAGTTCTGGTTCATTTATAACTCATTTTTTTGCATTTTTTTATGATAATATGACTATATTTGAAAACCGTGAGTTTATACATACAAATATTAGTTATTAGCAAGAGCCCTAACTGCCGAATTTTTTGATTAATTTGACTTAAGACTCCCATCCAATATGCTTTAGCATGTAGTATGTAAAGTGTCCATGAATTATTTCCTATAGATTGTTATTATATTTGATGTTATTAAGTTAATATAATAATGAGTGATGTGACCTACGATGATAAACCTTGTCCTTTGCGGTGGTGCGGGTAAGAGGCTCTGGCCTTTGTCCGCAACAGATACACCTAAACAATTCATTCGGTTCGGGATGGAAGAGTCCCTGTATATCAAAACAATAAAGCGTAACTTAGGGTTATGCGACAAAACAGTCGTAGTAACTGACCAGAAGTATTCCGATGTGGCAGATAGGCAGATAATGGATGAGAAGATCCCTGCAGAAATCGTACTAGAACCTTCAGGTAAAAAACACAGCTCCATCAATAGCTATGGCTTGTCTTTTATATCCGAACAGCATTATTCTGGCTACCCCTGCGGATCACGAGATTGCCGATAAAGAGGCATATGAGCAGGCAGTGCAAAGAGCTAAAGAGCTGGCAGAAGAAGGGAATATCGTCGTTTTCGGCATTGAGCCTGAAAAGCCTGAGAGCAGGTTCGGCTATATTGAAGCGAATGGCGAAGATGTAGTCAGCTTCCATGAAAAAACCGGATATGGACACGGCAGTTAAATATATAGAAAACGGATATCTGGTCAACAGCGGTATGCTGTGCTTTAACAGTGATGTAATGCTGCATGAGATGCTGCAATTTATCCCTGACCAGATAGTAATAGCCAGAACGGCACACGAGAATGTCCGTTCAGGCAGAGCAACACACAGGATTTGCGGGCGTTTCATGGGCGACATGAAGAGTATCAGTATCGATGTTGCGATACTGGAAAAGACCGATAAGCTTAAGTGTGTAAAGGGGATAACAGGCTGGCGTGATGTAGGCACATACGAGTCGATACACGATATGCGTCGCAAGGATAAAAACGGGAACCTGGGATTGAATTTAGGTGACAGCTTCGGTTGTGCAGATTTTGTTGATTGTTCGGACAGCATGATTATAACGAAAGAGTCAGATGTTATCGTTTGTGGTCTGAATGATGTAGTGGTTGTGGAAGCAAACGGTAAAATTCTGGTTGCCAAAAAGGGTGTGGACATCCAGTCTGCTCTTAAAAAAGCTTGATGAAGCTTAGAAAATTTCCTTAGGCGAACAAAAAATTCGCTTTTCTTGTTGATATCGTCTTTTCAAACCAATTATTTTAATGTAGAATCAATTGAATCAAAAAAATGAAGCACCGATTTTTTTTTAAATTATAGTGTCATACTTGTGGTGCTGCTGCTGGAGGAATGATGGATCAGGATAAGCAAAAAGCCTTAGAAATGGCTATGGGTAAGATAGAGAAGGATTTCGGCAAGGGAGCAGTCATGCGTCTCGGTGATAAGCCTGTGGAGAAACTCCCTGTGATACCTACAGGTGTTCTTTCACTAGATATCGCACTTGGGGTTGGCGGTTTTCCAAGGGGTCGTATCATTGAGATATACGGAGCGGAATCATCAGGTAAAACAACTATCGCCCTTCACGCAATAGCTCAGGCTCAGATGGCTGGCGGTGCAGCGGCATTTGTAGATGCCGAGCATGCTCTTGACCCTATTTATGCAAAAGCTATAGGGGTTGATACCGATAACCTTATTGTTTCACAGCCGGACAGTGGTGAAGTGGCTCTTGAGATCACCGAGACCATCGTTAGAAGCGGTGCTGTAGATATAGTAGTGGTGGACTCTGTTGCCGCCCTGACACCAAGAGCTGAGATCGAGGGAGAGATGGGTGATTCACACATGGGACTTCAGGCGAGGCTCATGTCTCAGGCTCTCAGAAAGCTTACGAGTGTAGTTAATAAATCAGGTACTACCCTGATATTCATAAATCAGACCAGATCAAAAATCGGCGTTGTTTACGGCAACCCTGAAACAACAACAGGCGGTAACGCCCTTAAGTTTTACGCTTCTATGCGTCTTGAGGTGAGAAAAAACTCAGGCACTCAAAGAGAAGGAAGAGGTTGTGGGTAACCACGGAATCATAAAGGTTGTTAAAAATAAAGTCGCACCTCCGTTTAAAACTGCCGAGTACGACATAGTATACGGTGAAGGGGTCTCCAGAGAGGGACTGCTTATCGACATGGGTGTGGATGCAGGCTTTGTGAATAAAGCAGGAGCATGGTTCAGTTATAATGACGGTAAGCTTGGTCAGGGTAAAGAGAATTCCAGAGCTTTCCTGAAAGCAAATCCTGAAATGGCTCAGGAGATAGAAGATAAGATCAGAACCAAGTACGGTATGACCGAGGTTATTGTAAAAGACGCGGAGTAGAATATGGGAATAGATGCCATACTGAGAAAAGCTGTAGAACTTGGTGTTTCCGACATTCATATAAAGGTGGGGAGAGTTCCTGCGGTGCGTCTGCATGGAGATATCGAACCGCTTGAAGGGTTTGAACCGATAACTGCCGAAGAAGGGATGAAGATGGCTGCGTCTATAATGCCGTCTTCGCTTAAATCGGATTTTAAAGAGAATAAAGAGGCAGATTTCGCATATGGGATAAAGGGTGTAGCACGTTTCCGTGTGAATGCATTTATCCAGCGTGGGATGATAGGCATGGTTATGCGTGTGATCCCTGATGAGACTCCGGCATTTGAAGACCTTAACCTGCCGGAAGTTATAAAAGAGATTGCAGCACAGCACAGAGGGCTTGTCCTTGTTACGGGTATAACAGGTAGCGGTAAGTCCACGACTCTGGCATCTATGATCGATTACGTAAACCGAACTAAAAAAGATAAACATCGTAACAGTGGAAGACCCAATCGAGTTTCTCCATAAGGATAAATCGTCTGTTATATCTCAGCGGGAGGTAGGGGCAGATACAAACTCTTTCGGTGAGGCTCTGAAACGGGCACTCCGTCAGGATCCTGATCTTATTCTTGTCGGTGAGATGCGTGACGAGGAGACCATAGAGACGGCACTTCATGCGGCAGAGACAGGGCATCTTGTAATGTCCACACTGCATACACTCGATGCACCTGAGACTATCAACAGGATTATCTCCGTATTTGAACCCCACAGGCAGGAGCAGATACGCATACAGCTCGCATCCGTTATAAAGGGTGTTATATCTCAGAGGCTTGTTCCAAGGACAGATAAGCCGGGCAGAGTGGCCGCTGTTGAGGTGATGATAGCCAACGGCACTATACGTGAGTGCATACTTGATAAAGACCGCACGGGCGAGATAACAGACTTTATTGAGGCAGGGCGTGAGATATATAAATCACAGTCTTTTGATCAGTCTCTTATGGATCATATTCATGCAGGGCGAATATCCGAGGAAGAGGCGATGAAGTGGGCAAAGAAGCCTGACGATCTTAAACTCAAGCTCCAAGGCTTCAGCTAGTCAGCATCGATGGGCTTATTATAAGTGAATAATTTGTACTTCCTTGCTTTGTCAATCCCATTGGTCGTTAATCTATAAAAAAAATGTCATTATAGGAACGTAGTGAGTGGTGATCTTCCAAGTTTTTTATGTTTCTTTTGCCGGGGGATTGCCTCACTATAAATAGTATGCAATGACAATAAAATAGAATGTATAATAAACGAAAGATAAAGAGCAAAACCGGATTGGAATATGCCACCCGTGTTTTGGCTAAAAAAAGATTATTCAGAGAAGGAACTCAGGCAGAAGATCACAGAGCATTTCGATGCTGAAGAGGCTGAGTATGCAATATCCAAACTGAAAGGGTATGGTTATCTGGATGATGACAGATATCGTGAAATGTATATCGCCTCGAGAATCAGATCGGGATACGGCACATATCGCATAGCAAATGATCTGTACGAAAAGGGGCTGGATGATTCCCTTGAAGACCTTGACGAAATCTGCGAAAAGAGTCATATTGATCGACACCAAATATTAAAAGACGATGTGTTCAGGTTTATAGAGCGTAAGCGTATTGACGACACTTACGAGCTGAAGCAGAAGTGCTTGGCATACTTTTACCGCAGAGGGCATAGTCTTGACGATATTAAAAGAATTTTAGATGAGGAGCTTGATAAATGAAGGTAATATTTCTGGCAAACGTTAAAGGTGTTGCTAAAAAAAAGACGAGACGAAAGAAGTAAAAGATGGATACGCAAAGAACTTTCTCCTCAAAAAAGAAGCTGGCAGTACCTGCTACTCCTGAGAATATAGCCGCTCTCGCTGAGAAAAAAACAGAAAGAGAAAGAGCGTGAAGATAAAAAAAGATCGCTGAGGCAAAAGCTCTGGCAGAAAAGCTTAACAAAGTCGGTGTCACTATCGTGGGTAAGGGTGGAGATACGGGTAAACTGTATGGTGCAATTACAAATGCCGATATAGCTAAAGCTCTTAACGATGAAGGTCTCGATGTGGACAAGAAAGACATCGCACTTAAAGACCCGCTCAAAGAGCCGGGCGAATACAGCATCAAAGTTAAAATATTCATGGATATAAATGCTCAGGTAAAGGTTATCGTAAAAGCAGACTGATATGACACAAAACAGAAAAGTACCACCACACAACAAAGAGGCGGAACAAGCTGTTCTTGCCGCTATACTGATTGATGATCAGGCACTCGATAAGGTTGTAGACAAGATCAGACCTGAGGATTTCTATATCCCGGGGCATCAGTATCTTTACAGTCGTGTCCTCAGCCTTCAGGAGATGGGGAAACCTGTGGATGTGGTGACACTACTCGGCTCTATGACAGATGAAGAGCTGACAAAAGCCGGCGGTGTGGATTATGTGTCGTCGCTGGTGGATATCCTCCCTTCGTCTGCGAATGTAGCTCATTATGCCGATTCCGTACGTGACCGTTCGGTTTTACGTCAGTTGATAGGGATGGCGGCGGAGATTGCAGAGACATGCTACGAGGCTGACGGGGATGTCGCCGATATAGTTGAAAATGCCGAGAAACGAATATTCTCTCTGGCAGAGAAGAAACTAAATTCCAACGCAAGATCACTGGGTGAGCTTATACCTCAGACGGTTGACGCACTCGATAAGCTATACAGAAATAAAGATGTTCTTTCGGGTGTTACGTCCGGCTTTATAGATTTTAATAAACTTACAAACGGTTTTCAGCCGTCCGACCTCATTATCATGGCAGGTCGTCCCGGTATGGGGAAGACAGCTTTTGCTCTTAATGTTGCTCTGAATGCATCATATGCAAATGGGGATGATAATAAATCAGTCGCATTCTTTACACTTGAGATGTCGTCTCAGCAGCTTGTTCAGAGGCTTCTGTCCGCAACAGCACAGATAGAGTCGGCTAAGCTCAGAAGCGGTAACTTCACCATGTCTGACTGGCAGAAACTGAGTGCCGCCGGCGGAGAGCTGTCCAATATCAAATTCTTCCTTGACGATACTCCTGCTATTAATCCGCTTGAACTGCGTGCAAAATGCCGCAGGCTGAAGCGTGAACACGGGCTGGATATAGTCTTTGTGGATTACTTACAGCTTATGAGCTCCAGCAAAGGGGATAACAGGGAACAGCAGATATCAGATATATCAAGGTCGCTGAAAGCTCTCGCTAAAGAGCTGAATATACCTGTGGTTGCTTTGTCACAGCTTAACAGAGGTGTTGAGCAGAGGCAGGAGAAGAGACCTATGATCTCTGACCTTCGTGAATCTGGTGCTATTGAGCAGGATGCGGATATCATTATCTTCCTGTATCGTGACGAGGTTTATACCAAAGAGAAGTGTCTTACTCCCGGGCTGGCGGAGATTATCCTTGCTAAGCATAGACACGGTGCGACCGGGGACATTCATCTGGAATTTGTCAAAGAGTATATGCAGTTCAGAGATGCAGCCAAAGGGTCATATTAAGTGTCATTTGAAAGATTCGTACGCTAACTCTCCGATTAAATAATAACCGTTATTAAACAAGTATTTTATTATTTAACAAACACATATCTGCACACTGTATAATAAAAGTTACAGCTTCATGAACTAAATCTGTTGCCTTTTGTCTACATTTTTTATTACAACTACTCTGTTTAGAGGGGTTTAGCAGTTGGCATAAATATTGCTTTTACCTTACATGCTAATGGAGGCATGATGAAGCAGCGTACCTTAAAAAAGTGTGATCGAAATGGAAGGGATAGGACTTCATACAGGCGAGAAGATGTCTGTAACCGTTCATCCTGCATATCCTGATACAGGTATATGCTTCCGCAGAACAGATGTCGAATGTGATTACACTAGGATTTCGCCTTATACTGTTACCTCCACTCAGCTTGCCACAACAATCCAGTGCGGCAACCACACTATAAGCACTATCGAGCACATCATGTCAGCACTTTACGGTCTGGGCGTGGATAATGCGAAGATCGACGTGTCAGGTCCTGAAGTACCCGTATTTGACGGTTCGGCAGCCTATTTTGTGGATGCTATCGCTAAAACAGGTATATCCGAGCAGGCTAAAGCAAGAAAGTTTATAAAGTTTAAAAAAAACGTATTCGACTTGAAAAGGATGGAAAATGGATTGAAATAATCCCTTCCCGTTTTTTCAAAGTTACGTTTGATATAGATTTTGAAAATGAGTCGATAGGTCAGCAGAAAGCATACCTTCAGGTTACTCCTGAATCTTTCGTTAAAGAGATAGCACCTGCCAGAACATTCGGTTTCAAACATGAAGTAGAGCAGTTATGGCAGATGGGACTTGCGAAGGGTGGAAGCCTTGACACTGCTGTTGTTATAGACGGCGACGATGTGATGAACCCTGAAGGCTTACGTTTTCAGGATGAATTTGTCAGACATAAAATGCTCGATCTGATAGGGGATATATCTCTGCTTGGGTATCCGATTTTTTTTGGTCATATCAGGGCTTATAAATCAGGTCATAATCTGAACAATCTTTTCGCCAGAACACTGATAGAGTCTGCAAACTATTATTCTATCATTGAGCTTCCTGAAAATGACCCTGCACAGAATTATAACCTCGGACTCAACCCTCACACAGTGTCTTAATCCTCTTTCGTGCAGTTTATTCAGGCAATCTACTAACTTTCTAACTTAATTGACTTTAATCTGACAATTAACCCAATGATTATTGACTTATTTCTGTAAATATGAGTAAATTTCCCGACAAACTATTTTCTAAAGAGGTAATCATGAAAATAACTGTAATAGGTGCCGGATATGTTGGTTTGGTTTCAGCAGCTTGTTTTGCTGAGATTGGCAACGAAGTAATGTGTGTTGAAAAGATATCATCTAAACTTGAAACTCTCAAAAAGGGAGAATCACCAATATATGAGCCAGGACTTTCCGAAGTTCTCAAAAGAAATATAGCTGAGAATAGAATCACTTTCACTGATAGGATGGAAGATGCTATAGATTTCGGAGAAGCGATATTCCTCTGTGTGGGGACTCCGCAATCTGATACGGGTAAAGCTGATCTCTCTCAGGTGGAAGAGGCCGCCAGACAGATAGCCGAGACATCCACAAGCTACAAACTTGTTATAGAGAAATCCACAGTACCGGTGAACACAAATAAATGGGTGAAGCGTACTCTCGAAAGGTATGCAAAAAACGGTGTGCAGTTCGACGTTGCATCCAACCCTGAATTTCTCAGAGAAGGTTCAGCCCTTGAGGACTTTATGAAGCCTGACAGAATTGTTGTGGGTGTTGAGTCCGAGCGTGCAGAAAAGATTTTCAGAGAATTGTACAAGCCGTTCACTGATCAGAACTATCCTTTGCTGGTGACTAATACGGCCGCTGCGGAGCTTATTAAGCACGCTTCTAACTCTTTCCTCGCATTAAAGATTTCATATATCAATATGGTTGCTGATCTTTGTGAGAAGGTCGGTGCAGATGTAGAGCTTGTTGCTGAAGGGATGGGGCTTGATAAGCGTATAGGCAGACAATTTCTGAATGCAGGTCTCGGGTATGGCGGTAGCTGTTTCCCTAAAGACGTGAAGGCGTTCGTGAAAATAGCGGAAGAGAATGGTTTGGATTTCGCTCTCCTGCGTGAGACAGACTGTCTTAATGAAGAGCGTAGACCTAAATTCATAGAGAAAATAGAGGAAATCCTCTGGATTAATAAGAATAAAACTATAGCTGTCTGGGGACTTGCGTTCAAACCGAACACAGACGATGTGCGGGAAGCACCGGCTATAGATATCGTAAATGCCCTCAGTGAAGCAGGGGCAAATCTTAAAATGTATGACCCGAAGGCAATGGACACATTCAAAACTGTTGTACCGGAAGCAGAGAATGTGTCATACTGTGCCAGCCATATGAGACACTTGAAGATGCTGATGCTCTGATAGTTCTCACTGAATGGGACGAGTTCAGGCAGGCAGATTTAGCTAAGGTTAAGTCTATGCTTAAACTCCCGATCATCATAGACGGTCGTAACCTCTATGAGCCGAAAGAAATGAAAGAGCAGGGATTTGAATATTACTGCATGGGAAGATAAATGCAAAGAGTTCTGATAACAGGTGCGGCAGGTTTCATAGGCAGCCATTTGGTTGATAAGTTTCTCAGCGAGGGTTGGTATGTAATAGGGATGGATAATTTTCTGACCGGAAGCGAGGATAATATCGCTCATCAGGTAGGGAATCCAAACTTTAAGTTCATCTTTTATAACGTGACCAACTATGTTTTCTTATCTGAAAAGGTTGACCTGGTTCTGCATTTTGCTTGCCCTGCGAGCCCGATAGATTATCTGAACTACCCTATCCAGACATTGAAGGTCGATTCACTCGGCACACTTAATACATTAGGGCTTGCCAAGGTTAAGTCCGCCAGATACGTTTTTGCATCTACGTCCGAGATATACGGTGATCCGCAGGTTCACCCTCAGACAGAGGACTACTGGGGGGAATGTTAACCCTATAGGACCGAGATCGGTTTATGATGAAGCAAAACGTTTCTCTGAATCAATGACTATGGCATATCATAGGACACACAGCGTCGATGCCCGTATAGTCAGGATATTCAATACATACGGACCTAGAATGCGTCTGCATGACGGACGTATTGTGCCTAACTTCATATATCAGTCAGCGACAAATCAGGACATGACTATTTATGGTGACGGAAGCCAGACAAGAAGCTTCTGCTATGTGGAAGATCTTGTCAGGGGTATCTATGCTGTTTCCACGATAGACGGCCTTGACGGCGAAGTATTCAACTTGGGTAATACTGATGAGTATTCAGTAAAAGATTTTGCTGAGTATATCAAAACTATGCTGGATTCAAAATCTGAGATCGTCTACAAGGACCTGCCCGAAGATGACCCTAAAATGCGTCGACCTGATATCACAAAGGCAACAAAAGTGCTTGGCTGGCAGCCTAAAATCAGCTTGAAAGAAGGTCTGGAGAGGACTGTTGAGTATTTCAGGACGAAGATTTAATCAACTGGCTTTTTTTGGATAGTTTTGAGATTAATTCAGCTACCTTTTTTTTATAACTATCGCTTCTCTTTTCGTAGCCTTTATTGGCGTATTCTTTGGCAAAAGTGTTTAAGGTTTGAGAATATGTATTAGCAATTAATGCCAGTGGTATCCCATGTATTTTCACATCACCTGCCCCTCGTATATCTATATTGGCAATATTTTTTCATAACAGGTTCAAACAATTCATAGAACTCTTCTACTAAATCAGGGAACATAGTCAAATATTCATTAAGTAAATAGTTGGAACGTTGATAATCTCCTTTAAAAAAAAGGGCGTTTATCATCAGATTGTAATATATCTTTGTCCCTTCTGCTTGGTAGGTAGTTTTCATAAAGTTAAACGGTTTTTTTGTCTTCATATCCTAAAAGCACATTCCTGCCTTCTATGTATGTTTCATCTGTAAGATGATTTTTTGAGTGAAGACTTGACTTGCTGAGGAGTTAAGTAAACATACGAATTATTCATATCAAACGAAAGCAGGCTGACAGAGCTTGAGATAGTGAACAGAGCAACAAGAGTTAATACGGCAGATGAGTATGCCTGGCTGATTTTACACACATTATAAAAAAAAGGCTTTATTGGCATAATACAATACTAAGCTGATCAATGCGATTGCCAAAAAATCTGATGCAGCTGTTTCGAGAGTGAGGAAGACAAGCATTAAACAAAAAATTAGAATTATCTCCATCGGATTGGAAATAAAAAGGTCAAAATGCTTATTTACTATGACTTTAGCGAAGATGCATATTGATAATATGGTGACTATAATTGTATCGAATAAATTAAAACTTGTTCCGTAAGAGTTCAGGACAATATAAAAAAAACATCCAGAAAAAAAGCAAATGAAGCGAATTCATTTTTTATCTGAGAGACCTTACGATAAGTAAGGATTATTAAAAAAAGTTATTACGAAAATAACCGCTATAAAGAGTTCTTGAAAAGATGCTGTCGCTTCGTACCAGATAAATTTAGTAAGCATGCTGAAGGATGAGATGGCTATTAACAGGTCGATACGTCGTGTTTTTTGTGTTTTGTTTCTGGTGATGTTTGCTGATGTTTAGTACTGTTTCTCTCAATTTTTTCGTTAATAACTCGTATTTTTTGTTCCCATATCAAAGATGTGTGAAAATTTTAGCGTTAAAAAAGAAAAGATAAAGCAGCAAAAAAAGCATAATATAGCTCCCCATATGAACTGCTTCTGGAAAGAAAGTATCGAAATGGCCATCAGCACAATTGAAAGGCTGTAGAATATCATAAGTGTTTGCACTGATGAGAATTCAAGACTTAAAAGTCTATGGTGAAGATGCTCTTTGTCCGCAGCCATTGGGTTTTGGCCTTTAAGTGCTCTGCGGATAATTGCCAAAAAAAAGTATCAAAGAGCGGCAAGGAGATAAACATCACAGGGATCATCACTGACAAGACTGTCCCGCTTTTATATGAGGCGGCAATAGACATCACAGCGATATTAAAGCCTAAAAAAAAGACTCCCTGTATCCCCCCCCATGAAAACTTTGGCAGGAGGGATGTTATATCTCAAAAAGCCAAGAGTTGCCCCCCATAAGTCCCATGCATATGTAAGCATTGACCTCAAAGCCTTTTGTATAAGCCGCATAGCCTATAGCTCCGAATGCCATAAAAGCTATACCGCCTGCAAGACCATCCATGCCGTCTATTAGGTTCAAAGCGTTTGTAACGCCAACTATCCATAGATAAGTAAATACAATATTAAATATCGGGTGATTAAGGAATGCTATATCAAAAGATGAGATTGTAAATCTGAAGTCAGTAAAAACTATTATTATCGTGGCGGCAAAGATTTGACCGAGCAATTTCCTTGGTGCATTTAAACTGATAATATCATCCAATACGCCTGTGGAAATGATAAGTATATTTGCGGCAATTAAGGCGTAAGTCTTAACAGAAAAAGCATCAATCAACAGAAATATGGCTATATAAGAGATAAAAATACCAAGCCCCCCCAAGGAGAGGGGTATTATCTATGTGAATCTTTCTTTCATCAGGAACATCCACAACATGAGCCTTAGTTGCCAGTGATGTAATAATGGGAACAGATATTAAGCTGATTGTGAAACCTGTCAGCATATATATCAAAAGCATTCACATACTCCGTGATTAATATTATGAAAGTGTAATATTATAAGCATACTTAGTTATTAAGTTTAATATTAATAAACTATATTGTCAAACTTACATTTTCTATATTTATCACGACAAGTGATTTATATCACTATATCTTTTGGTGAAATGCCGCAATGAGTTATGAATGCGTTAAATCTCTCATCATTTATGTTCACACTGTCGGGTGCAGTTATACCAAAAGAACTGTCAGTTGTGAAGAAATCGTTCTCTGATAAGTCCATTGGTTCTTTGTCGTCATACTTCTTTTTTCAGTTCGTTATGCAACCCGAGTACAAAAGCGAGAGAGTTATTCCTCATCTCTATGCTTGACCCTTCCGTCATAAAAGTCAGCTTTGGCGAAGTGTTAGACATTCCGTACATAATGAATCCGTCAGGGAAATCGACTCTGATCTGCCCATCGAACTGTGTTATATCAAAGCCTTCTTTGCCTGCGAACAGCTTATTAATGAGCTGAACAGCATCGGCCGTGATCCTGTCTTTCTTGTCGTTATCGGCTGAAACAGTGCGTATCTCTTTTGTAGTGTATCTCTTCGGTACGGATTTGAAATAATCCCTGAGGGAGGATATGCCGAGCTCGTCTATGATCTGCTCAAGTATGAAAATATTCTCAACGGCGTCGTCTCTGGGAATACCGTCTGCAGTATCTGTGGTGAACATGTGCAGCTCGCCTCAATCTGCATGTCCCTGTAGCCTGTCTGTGCGACAAAGTCCTCTATGTCTTCATATTCTGCCAGTTCCGCCAGTTTGTTCATATTGGCTATAATGGTCTCTTTCCAGAGTGAATGCCCTTTTGTGTGGAAGACGGTTGTTCCGCCAAGATTTTCTACATACTGCTTAACAGCACCTGTGTATCTCGCATCAATATAGAATATACTGGCGAGTTTTTTTTATTGCTTTGAGCTTAGTGGCTTGTATCCCTTTCTCTTCGAGTTTTTTTAATCAGTTTCGGGACGGCTGTTTTGAGTTTATAGTCTGCAAGGATAAAGGCGAGTGCATCACCGAGATAATGTCCGTCGGAGATAGATTCCAGTGCGGAAGCCCCTTCTGTTAAAGAGCCTCTGTCTGCATCAAGGTCGAATGAGTGAACTCTCATCCCTTTTGCGAGAGCCTCTTTGAGGCCGGGAACTTTTGCCAGCATCTCTTTTCTGGTAGGATCAGCCAGAACCGCACCGCTGTTAACGTCTATGTCAGTTCCGATAATCAGGCAGTCGTCTCCGAGTATATCTTTGAATAACTGCTCGTATTGAAGCCCTGTCCCTCCAAAAAGATTAATGGCTGTTTTGGAGTTGTTCCTGTTTTTTTTGAAATAGTCGGCATAAACGGCTTTCATCTTTTCAAAATAAACAGCTCTCCCTTCAGCCTCTTTGTCTATTATTTTCCCCTGTGCTTCAAGAGGGATATCTTTAACGAGGTAATTTTCTGACAGGAAAACATTCATCTGCTCAAGGAGATAAGTGTGTATCCCCTGAGTGGCTATGCCGAACTTTGCTCCGTTTGTTGTCACTTCAACGTGTGATCTGGTGATTTGTATATGTGCCCTTGCGTTGAGCTGATTCTGGTTCTGATATACCTGACCAGATGATGATATGCCGATGTTGTATACATCGACCCCTTGTGAGTTCAGCTTTCGCCATGGCATTTGCAAGTGCCTCAGATGTCGGTCCGTTGTCGTAGCCTATCACAACAGTGTCGCCGATCTTTATGCTCATGCGTACACCTGTCTTTTGAACAAACTCCTGACAGCCAAGTATTGTGCCCACCACTTCTGCCGATTCAGGGGTAAACACGGCATCGTCGGAGAAGAAGTTGTCAGGTTCGCCCACATAGGCTCTTATATCATATGAAGTAGGTTTGAATATCTTATCGACATTTTTAACAACCTTTTCTGGGGCATTTAGTTCTTTATAATCTATAGTCATAATATACCTCTTGCGGTTTTGTTTATTGCTTTCTAAAATTAAAGCATAACAGTGATTAAGGTCAAGCAGATTGACATTTATTTTAAAGAACTATCCGGTTATTTTGTATAATAACTGAAATTAACATAATTAAAGGTGCGAGATCAGAATATTTATTAGGGTCATACTGGTAATGTTTTTGTTGGCGACGGGGAGTGTTGCACTGATCTTCTTCAGTGGCGAATCCCGCAATGGGCTGGTAAGCAGAAGTATAGTCGAAACAAAGGCAACAACCATACTTACCGGTCATTTCGTCGAGCACCTCATATCAGAAAGGGTGGATAAGCTTTATTCTGCCGCATATTCAGGCTCTAATGAAGCCATTTTGCAGGATTTGGCTGAGTATAACGTGTTCGTAGGGAACACATACGGACACAGGGGGGCTTACCGTATAGGTCTGCTTGACAGTGGTTTCAAGTACGTCAGCGGTTTTAATTCCTCAGGCACTTTGTGTTCAGCGGAATCTATTATTAATCCCGATGTGGCAAAGAGGCTTCTGCTTGGTCAGATATATGTCGGTCCTGTACCTAAAGAGTGTGTGGAAGAGGCTGAGAGCAAGAGTCCTCTTATGCTGTTTGCCATCCCTGTTTTGGGGAAAGACGGTTTTGCGGGGGTGGTTTTTTTTGAGGCATCCACGTTTCTTGATTACATCTATTCTTATAATGTAGGCAACAGCTTAAACGGGTTCATATCTGCCGAGGTTGTCATCGACGATGTGGCTAAGTATGAACCTAAAAGCGAGATTTATAAGCTTCTGCACCTTAAGGCTCAGCTAGGGAAGAATGGTGCAATACCCTATAAAGGGAATATTGTAGGTTTTTTATACTTTTTTTTATGTGCAGGATATAAAGCTGACTCTGATTTACACAAAAGAGTTACTGAAGAGTAATTTAAATTTAGACTGCTGTCCCTGGATAGAAAAATACAAATTATGGGTATTCCTGTCGCCGCTGATTCTGCTGGTTATCTGGGTTATTTTACAGATGGTAAGCTCCAATAAGAGGCTAGCCACAGAAGTAGACATCAGGACAAAGCATTTGGAGAGTCTGCGTAAAAGATATAAGAGGCTTTTCGACACTATCCCTGAATATGTGGTTGTATACAAGCACGATGGCGAGATCATCGACTGTAACGGAAGGTTTGTCGATATATTTCAGGGGGGCAACCCCATCGGGGCAAACATCTTTTACCTGATAAAAGAGAAAGAGAGATTTCGTGAGATGATAGCTGAAACTACCCACGACCAGAATGTAGGTCATGGTGAGTTCCTTCTCGCTGTGAAGGAGTATCAGGTATCCGTATCCGTGAATTCCTGTCTGGTGGAGATAGACGGAGAGAGTGCTGTGCTGTCGGTTATGACGGATATCACAGATCTGAAGAGGATGAACAATACTTTTTTACATGGCACAAAAGAGGGAAGCTCTCGGGACTCTTGCCGCAGGTATGGTTCATGATTTCAGTAATATACTGCAAAATGTTTCACTGCAATACTCTCTGCTTGAACGTGCTCCCGAGTCGGGACGAAATGAAAGGATGAAGAACATCAAAGACATCCTTGAGGGTGCTAACAGATACCTGACTGGTGTTCTGCTATATACAAAAAAAACAGTAACAATAATTATGAAATAAAGAAAGGTATCGAGTTTGTCAGGGATTCACTGGAGATGCTCGAAAGGGTTCTGCCTGCCGATATAGATATCAGCTACGAAGATTATTCAGGAAACATGAAGATCAAGGCAGTGCAGGTCAAGATGACTCAGATGCTCATCAATCTTTGTCAGAATGCAGCAGATGCAATGGATAATAAGGGGACTATACATATTAAAACTTATGTGGAGGAGAAACCTTTTGGTCGTTTCTTCTGCGTAAAACTGAAAGATAACGGTGTGGGGATAGAGGAGAGTGAAATAGAGAAATTGTTCAAACCCTTCTACACTACTAAGAAAGATAAAGGGACAGGGCTTGGGCTCGCAACCGTAAAACATATAGTAATGGAGTTTGGCGGATTTGTAGAGGTCGAGAGCGTGAAAGGCGAAGGGACGGAATTTACTCTCATGTTTTCGGAGATAAAATGATAGATAGACAGCAGGTCGTTTTGAGGGCGGCAGAAGAACTTAATATTAGTGACGACAATGCAAAATCCATGGGGCTGGTTGCCAGGCATTCTGAGTTTATCGGCGTTTGGCTGACCAACAATCTGGATAAGCTGACAGATATATGCTCAAGGTTTGGCGGCTTACGGGATAAGCAGACGATATTTGATGATTTGATGTCTGAGGATATTTACAAGATGTCCGAGACGGAGTTTATTGCCTATCTCAGATTCTTTAAAATGCGTGAATACACCCACATCGCCGCAAATGATATATATTTTAATCAGAGTGTTGAGAAGGTTACGGCTCATGTGTCTGCTTTTGCCGCTGCTGCATGTCAGGCGGCATATTTATATGCTAAAAAATGACCTGAAATGGGAGCATGGCATCCCTCGTGATGAAGCAGGAAATGAGATTGGTTTCTGTATTATAGGTCTTGGCAAGCTGGGCGGATGGGAGCTAAATTTCAGCTCTGACATAGATGTGATTTATGTTTATGGGACAGATAAAGGTAATACAGACGGCCAGAAACCTATAGATACACACGTGTATTTCAGCAAGATATCTGAAAAAAATTACAAAATACATCGGTGAAAGGACAAAGGACGGCATAGTTTTTTCGGGTTGACTTAAGGCTCAGACCTGACGGTGACAGAGGTGCTTTATGCCTTTCCGTGACAAGCTACGAGCTGTATTACGAATCTCACGGGCAGAGCTGGGAGCGTATGATGCTTCTGAAAGCTAGAACTGTTGCAGGGGATAAAGAGGTTGGTGAGCTTTTTTTTAAAAAGAAGGTTAAGCCTTTTGTATTCCGCAGAAGTCTGGATTTCAGGCTTTTGTCGGAGCTTGAGGATATTAAGAAGAAGATAAATAAACGTGTGGAGCTTAAAGGGAAAAAATCTAAAACACGTTAAGCTGGGCTATGGCGGAATAAGAGAGATAGAGTTCATCGTTCAGACTTTGCAGATACTGCACTACCCTAAGCATCCGCAGATTTTTAACAGGAACACCCTCAAAGGTATAGATTTACTCACAGAGTGCGGGATTATGGATAAAGAGACGGCGGTTTTGCTGTCATCGAATTATCGCTTCCTGCGAAAACTGGAGCATATGGTTCAGCTCGAAAATGAGCGTCAGACACATATTGTCCCCGAAGGGACACCTACATACAGCCTTTATCTGGAACGATGCGGTTTTGAAACTGAATCGGATTTCGAATACAGATATGCAGAAGTGACCAAGAGTGTAAACGCTGAGTTTGCTAAACTATTTAGAGATGACGCTCCCGAAGAGGACAGTGTTATGTCTATCTTTGATAATGAGCTGACTGACGAAGATGCGGCAGGGGTTTTGAAGGACAGAGGGATAGCTGATTCTGTCAAATGCGTAAAGGTTGTCAGGAGGATAATGTCCGGACAGAAGAACAGACCGAGGATAAAGAGCGACAGGAGTATCCTGAAAATGCTCCTCCCTGTGATTTTGATGGAGCTGAAAGTGAGGAACGACTCAGCTCAGATACTCTCAAATTTCGAGATACTCTTTTCCAGATCAACGACGATCTATCTGCTGCAGGATATTTTTTATGTCTGCACCGAAGATACTTAATAGGCTAATTAACACGTTTTCATACAGTCCCTACCTGACAAATATGATCCTTTCCAATATTGACTTGCTGGACTATGTTTACGACCCGAAAGATGTGAACTATGAGGCGAATGCCGTTCGTGAGGATATGTGGGAAAAGACGGCAAAGTACCGTGGCGACCTAGAGCTGGAGCTTGAGGCATCCAGAATATGTCACAGGGCATATATATTTAACGTCGGCTATGCATATCTGAATAAGAGGATCAATGTTATCGATATGATGCACAGCCTCACAGTGCTCGCCAAAGGGACTGTGGATTACGCTTTCCGCACGGTTTATCTTGAGCTGGTGGAAAAAATACGGCGAGCCGTTGAAAAAAGAACGGTGAACTATGCAGATACCTGCTTATCGGCATGGGGAAGGTGGGGAGTATAGAGATGAGTTTCGGCTCGGATTTGGACATGGTTGTCCTCTTTGAAGATAGAGGGGCTACAAATGGCGAAAAAATCCATTACGAATATGGAATTCTTCTCAAAGATGGTTCAGCGTGGGAACTCATTTCTGAATACGTTCACCAGAAACGGATATTTATATAAAACGGACATGAGACTGAGACCAAGCGGCTCAAGCGGCACGCTGGTTGTTACCCTGAATGCTTTTGATGACTATCAGAAGAAGTCAGCTATGATATGGGAGAAACAGGCTCTACTGCGTTCCAGTGTGATAAACATGGATACGCCTCTTTTGGATGAGTTCAACAGGATAAAGAGTAATGCTCTCTTTTCATGCAAGCTGGAAGATGCAGGTGTACAGGAAGTTTATGATATGCGGATGCGTATCGAAAAGGAGAAGGGTGGAGCTTTCGATAAGAATAATATCAAAGCAGGCTATGGAGGTTTGCTTGATATCGAGTTTATCGCTCAGATGCTGCAGCTTAAATATGGCTGTCGGGACGAAGCATTTCAAACACCTAACACCCACGACGCTCTGCATGCTTTCAAAGTTGCAGGGGTCATCAAGGAGAGGGATTTCAATAGTCTCCATAAGGGTTATCTGTTTTTCAGGCATCTTGAAAATCTCGTTCGTATATATGAGAACACGGATACGTCCATACTGCCTGCCAGTGACGAATTGCGTGAGAAGATTGCAAGTTTTTTACGGTTTTAATAAGAACGGAGCAGAAGCTTGATGAGTGAATATCAGAATATCAGACGTGCTGTGAGAGGTGCGTTTAACAGGATATTCGAGCGGATGAAAAGTGAAGATAATTCAGGTTCTTGACTATAATTATTTTGGAGACAGATATCTGGAAACGGCAAAATCTATTGAAGAACATGCCGATATCATCTGGTTTCGTATAAAAGACCGTGCGGATATCTACGAGAAGGCGGCGGCCTTAAGAGATGCCTGCCCCGATGCTTTTTTTATCACTGTCGCTTGATGCTGGAACAGCTTCAGAATTAGGCTATCAGGCGGTTCATCTGGGTGCTACGTCTGATATTGAAAGTGTACGTCAGTCCTATCCTGAGCTGACAGTGGGCTATTCTGCACACAGCCTAGTCGAGATAAGAGATAAGCATGCTGATTATTATACGTTAAGCCCGATATTTCATACTGATAAAGAGTACGAAGTAAAGCCTCTTGGTCCGGTGGATGTCTCTCCGCTAGGCAGAGAAGTATATGCACTTGGCGGAATAACCTCAGAGAATGCATCTAGACTTGCAGGGCTTGGCTATACAGGCGTAGCCGGCATATCATTTTATAAAGAACTGGAGCTGCTCAGCTCTATCAGCATATCTTGACAAATGCCGTCAGTTGATATTAGATGTATTTCAGAGATATTACGTGGGGTATAGAGTGAAGGTTTTGGTAACAGGGACAGCAGGTTTTATCGGTTTCCATCTGGCAGAAAAAACTGCTCGAGAGGGGTGATACTGTTGTCGGTATAGATAATATAAACGACTATTACGATATAGACTTGAAGTATGGCAGGCTTGCCGAGAGCGGTATCGAAAGAGACGCTGTGACTGATAATAAGGCTATTAGATCAAGCATTCACCCTGAATATATCTTTATAAAGATGGGAATCGAGGATAAAGAAGGGGTGGAAGACCTCTTCGCAAAAGAGAAGTTCGATGCGGTGGTGAATCTGGCCGCACAGGCAGGTGTCAGGTATTCTCTGAAGAATCCGCATGCCTATGTGACTTCGAATATGGCTGGTTTTATGAATATTCTGGAGGGGTGCAGGCATAATGATGTGAAGCATCTTGTTTATGCAAGCAGCTCATCCGTTTATGGGCTGAATGAATCTCAGCCGTTTGCCACAACAGATAATATTGATCACCCCATAAGCCTCTATGCCGCCAGCAAAAAAGCTAACGAACTCATGGCTCACTCCTATAGCCACCTGTATAACCTCCCGACAACCGCACTCAGGTTCTTTACTGTTTACGGACCTTGGGGGAGACCCGATATGGCTCCTATCCTTTTCACGGAAGCGATACTGAATGATAAACCTATCAACGTTTTCAACAATGGCAATCTTAGCAGAGATTTTACATATATAGACGATATCATTGACGGTGTTATCAAGGTGATGGATAAACCTGCGAAGAGCAATCCCGAATGGTCAGGGAAATCCCCTTCACCCGATTCTTCGTCAGCCCCTTACAAGGTTTATAATATAGGTAACAGCAAACCCGTAAAACTGATGGATTTCATCGAAACTATAGAAGAGAAGATAGGCAAAAAAGGCTGTCAAAAAAAATATGATGCCGATGCAGGCAGGGGATGTTCTCAGCACATATGCCGATGTGACTGATTTAGAGCGTGATTTCGGGTACAAGCCGAATACGGATATAAAAGACGGTATATCCGGATTTATCGACTGGTATCGTTCGTTTTATAATATTTAAGCGGTCGCCTGTTTAAAAAAAAGCTCTATCAGGTGCTTTGGTGTTCTGCTGGGTCTGTTCAGCTTGATGTTGTAGAAGTAGCCTGTCTGTTCCGCAGAGAAGTGAAGACCTGCTTCACTTGTTATTTCGAAACCCACAACCCATTTAATCTTCCCCATCTCTTTGAGAAATATTCTGGCTGTGGCTTTATCGCCTATCCTTAGAGGGATTTTGTAGTTTGCACTCACCTCGCTTATCACAGGCGTAATCCCCTTTTCGATTGATTCTGCCATAGAGTAGTGTTCTTCCATCATATCGGTTCGCATCTCCTCCATCCAGCGTAGGTATACTACATTATGTACAACCGCCATGTAATCAACATCGTAAGGGTATAACTTAACTTGTTTTGCAACAGACAGAGACAGATCAGCAGGCATTATACCTCCTCCAGATCGACAAACACCGTATATAAGTTCAGCCCGTTTCCTGAGTCTGTGAGGCTGTTCGGGATAGCATTATTAAGATACCCTTCTTTCATTGGGATATTCTTCCAGCACATGATAGTCTTTTTTTGCTATGCCTTCGGTGATGAGTGCTTCGGCTGTGAATTCACCTGTCTCACCCACGACCCTTATGTCTTCGCCATCTTCTATGCCAAGTCTTTCTGCGTCCGATGGATGTATGTGTATAACCTGTATCCCCTTCTCCATGCCAGGCAATATCTGGGAATTCAGATAGTCGTTGTGAGAGGATGTTATTAGCTGAAACTTATCAGATTCTTTCGGCATCGTCAGTTTGATATCGCCTGTTTGGTATCTTCTTGGGGTGTCTGTGAGTCTGGCGGCATTCTCTTTTATCTTAACAGGGATATTTAGTTTTTCCGCAAGCATTGCCACGGCTTCCGTGTCGCTCATCTCTTTTGTGAGCTTCTCTCTGCTGTAATCATGGTGAAAGAAATAGCTCCCCATGAAATCTTTTTTGAGCGAACATTCCGCCCACTTTCAGGAAGAAGTCAGCATAGGCTGATGTCTCGGTATTGTTGGTCTCGACAACTAAAGTTTTGGTTCTGCCGAGTGCCTCACGCCATTTATTTGTGTCAGGGTATGTCATCACAGGGTTTGCTGCTATGTTGACAAACAGGTCGAATTCTCCGTTTGCAAGAGATTCGGCTATTTTATCCACGTGTATAAACCCTTTGAACTCCTCTATCTTCTGTTTTTTCCATTTACGTTTTGAGCTGTGCCCGTAATACAGCAGGTCTTCACTCCCTGTCATTACGGCGAGTTTGTTTATCCACCTGAGTGAGTTCATTCCGTTGAAATGCCGCTGCAGACCCATGCCTTGGATGTGGGCAGTTTTGCCGTTTTGTATTTTGTCCAGAATAAATTCGAAATCCTCTTGTGATACCCCCCCCGCCTTCAGGAGCAGTTCGTCGATATCGTAGCCTTCTGCGTGCCCCAGCCTGGTGAGCAGAGCACATGCCAGCAGTCCGTCACAGCATGGGTTGATCATTATATATTTATTTGCGAGCTGGGCTGTTTTTTGTCTCCACAGGGTCGGTATAGATGATGGTTTTCCCCTGTTTTTTTTGAGCCGCTTTAAATAGGCGTAGAGGTGCTGAGAGCATACTGCCGCATTCCTGCCGTATACTATTATAGTGTCTGCATTTTCGAGATTTTCTATGTCCGGATTAAGTGCAGTGCCGAAATCAGCCTCGTGAGCCTCGCTTCCCGTATCGTCACAAGGTCCGCCTGAAACTGTCCAGCAGTTATCAAACTTTGAAAACAGTACATCCCAGTAGCACATATTATACGCAAGGCTCCCTGAGCCACGCATGTATAATATTTTTTTTGTCCTTGTAGGTGTTTAGAAAGTTTGCCAGCTCGGATATAGCATGCTTGGATGAGCCGTAGAGAGCCTTTTTTACCATCCGATACCTGCCACGAGTTGAGTCCGTTGGCTATCTCCCGTTTGGCAAATACTTTGAACTTGGAACAGATAAAACCAATATCATCCAAGTCAGAGGCCACACCCTTAAAGGTATATTTTCCGTCAATCTGTTTAGATTCTATCCCGCATAAGTCGGGGCAATCTTTGCTGCAAAAGAAGTTCATCGTCAATTATCCATATAGAAATAAATAAAATCAATGATTTTTCATGTAAGAAATTGTAAAGTAAGTATAGAAAATTCGGAGGAATGGACATATGGCATCATTTGACGTAGTAAACGAACTCGATCTTCAGGAATTGGACAATGCAATAAACTCTGTTAAAAAAAAGAGGCTGATGGTCGTTATGACTTTCGCGGCTCTAATACTGAGATAGAGCTTAATAAAAAAAGATAAAGTGATCAAGGTTATCACAGGTGACGACATGAAAGTACAGGCTATCAAAGAGATGACGATAAAACATGCAACTAAACGTGGCATTGACGGCAGAGTTTTTTGAGTTCTCAGAACCTGAGAATACCTCAAAAGGTCAGCGTAAATTTGAGATCAAGGCTAATGAAGGGCTTGGGAAAGACAACGCCAAAAAGATAGTGAAGATGATCAAGGATATGAAGCTAAAGGTGAATCCTGCTATCATGGATGACCGTGTGCGTGTTGACGGTAAAAAACTTGACGATCTTCAGACTGTTATGCAGATGCTTAAGGCTGCTGGGCTTGATGTTCCGGTACAGTTTGTTAATATGAAGAGCTGATCGAACTATCAATCGTATTGTCGAAAAGTATAAATATAATCCCCAATCTTATTACTAAGGTTGGGGATTTTTTGTTTATCTGGCTTTGTAGTTCTTGTCCATCCACTCAAGGTATGCACCTGATTTGATGTTTTCGATCCACTCATTATTGTCAAGATACCATTTAAGTGTCTCTTTCAGACCTTCTGCGAAAGTGACAGACTGCTTCCAGCCGAGTTCACCTTTTATCTTGTCGCAATTGATAGCATACCTTCTGTCGTGTCCTGGTCTGTCTTTTACGTATGTGATTAGTGATTTGTAGTAATCTTTATCATCTTTGCCCGTCAGTTCAGCCATAAGCTCACAGATTGAGTTTACGAGATCGAGATTTGTCCATTCATTCTCGCCGCCGATGTTGTATGTTTCGCCTATTCTCCCCTTTGTGACTATGTCCCATATGGCTGTGTTGTGATCGATCACATAAAGCCAGTCACGGATGTTTAAGCCGTCTCCGTATATAGGCAGGTTCTTTCCGGCAAGGATATTTAAAACCATAACAGGTATAAGTTTTTTCAGGAAACTGATAAGGTCCGTAGTTATTTGTGCAGTTGGACATTGTTATGTTCAGCCCATATGTGTGGTGATATGCCTGAACGAGATGGTCAGAGGATGCCTTAGATGCCGAGTAAGGGCTTCTTGGATCATAAGGTGTGTCTTCGTAAAAATAGCCTGTCTCACCCAGAGAACCGAAAACCTCATCGGTGCTCACATGGTGAAAAAAGAGTATTTTTTTTGTTGTCAGACCAGTATTTTCTGGCTGCTTCCAGCAGGGTAAAAGTGCCGTTGATATTTGTGCGGACAAATTCGCCAGGTCCGTGTATCGATCTGTCAACATGGCTTTCAGCAGCAAAGTGGATTACGCAGTCGACATTGTATTTAGCAAAAAAGAGCATCTATGGCTTCATAGTCGCAGATGTCGGTATGCGAAAAAACATATCTGCTTTCATCTATACCTGCCACAACATCCTGCAGGTTTTCAGGGTTGCCCGCATAGGTCAGTTTATCCACATTGATGATACGCCCTTTGAAATCCGTATCTGAAAGTATATAGCGTATAAAGTTAGCCCCGATAAAGCCTGAGCCGCCTGTCACGATAATATTATTAAATTTTCTCATTATATATTCTCCAGTTCATTAAAATAACAATTTAAGTTGTCTTTCCAGTCATTTACTTCAAAACCCAAGTTTCTGACCTTAGTTTTGTCAAATCTTGAATAGGCAGGTCTTTTGGCTGGTGTAGGAAACTGTGCTGTTGAGATAGGGTTGAGTGTGACCCCGTCAGGAGCAAGCCCTCTTGCGACCCCTTGCCTACGTATTTCAACTGCGAAGTCATACCACGTGATATCCCCTTCGTCGCTGTAGTGATATATGCCAAACTCATCTGAATCTGACTGTATAAGCTTGATCAAGTTCTTTGCTAGTGTCCCCGTATATGTGGGAGCTCCACGTTGATCATTCACAATCCCGAGCTCAGTTTTTTTCGTTAAAGAGGCGGATCATGGTTTTTACGAAGTTAGCTCCGTGAACGCCGTAGAGCCAGCTTATTCGGAATATAAAATATCTCGCTGTGTTTTTGGCTAATTCAAGCTCACCGCTTAATTTGGTGCGGCCGTATGCGGACACAGGGTGAGGCAGGTCAGTCTCTTTATATGGAGCTTGACTAGTCCCTTCAAATACATAGTCAGTAGAAAAATGGATCATTTTAGCACCAAGCAGGTCAGCTATCTGGGCTATATTCCCCACTCCTGCACAGTTTATCTTCTGAGCTTTTAGTTCTTCCGATTCAGCCTTGTCAACAGCAGTATAGGCTGATGCATTAATTATCCATTTTATGTTCTTTTCTCTTGCGAATGTAATTAGCTGATCTATATCTGTGATATCGGTTTCGATATCTGTCCCTTCAAAAGGTATATCGGCGTTATTAAGCTCGATAGCGATTTGACTTCCGAGCATCCCGTTTTGTCCTATTAGCCAGATCAATTAATAATCCTCCTAGGATATTTTTTGATTTACATTTGCAAGCATAATTACAAAAAAAAACAAAATTGTCAGGTGTTAATTTGTTTTTTTTGAGCATTTTTTTCCAGTGTTTTCTTCACAGTTTTCAGCACCTCGATCCTTGCGTATTTTTTATCATTTGCAGGGATGACAACCCAAGGAGCATTCGGGGTGTCGGTTTTGAAGAACATTTCGTTATATGCATCAGTATATTCCGGTGTTCTGTCCCTGTTGCGGTAGTCCTCTTCGGTTATTTTATGCTGTTTCCATGGGATTTCTTCTCTTTGCTCAAATCTTTGCATCTGCTCATCAGAACTGATATGCAGAAAAAAATTTGATAAGCATGACCCCTCGCTCTGCAAGGTGTGCCTCAAAGTCGTTTATTTCGTCGTAGCTCCTGAACCATTCCTCAGGTTTCGCATAATTTTCGATGCGTTCCACGAGAACACGCCCGTACCACGACCTGTCGAATATGGACATATGTCCTGCACGGGGTACCTGCCTCCAGAACCGCCAGAGGTAGTGTCTTGACAGCTCCTCCTGAGTCGGTGCTGCTATGGAGATAACTTTTGACAGTCTGAGGTCGACAGCTCTGAGTAACCGTCGGATGCATCCACCCTTTCCTGCAGCGTCCCAGCCTTCAAAGACAAGCATAGAGCTGAGTCCCTTGTCATGTGCTTCCCAAGCAAGCGGTTTTATATCCGTGACAAGCTGTGCCAGTTCATCTTTGTAGTTATCGGCAGTTTTAGTAAGATCGACCGCACCGAGTCTGTCGGGGAAGCTGATCTGTTCTGCAGGGATAGTTCCGCCTTTTGGCATCTTATCCTCTAGTGCTTTTTTTCATACTCTCCAGAATTATCTGCAGGAAGCGTATCTCTCTGTATCTTTTGTCTGAACAGTCGACGACCTCCCAAGGGGCAAACTCGGAGTGAGTCGCCTTATATGCCATTTCGGCAGCAGACATCATTTTATCGTATTTGGAATAATACCAGTTCGCACGTTCAGTTATTTCAGTAGCGTTCTCAAACTTTTTTCGCAAGTTTTTTCATGCCTTTTCTTTTGTTCCTTTTTTGCCTATTTGAGCCCATATCTTGACTATAACTGTTCCGTCGAGTGCCAGCATCTTTTCTAGTTTTTTCAGCAGTTTTCATTTTATCAAGAAAGATGGTCTCGTCATCGTCGCCGCTCATATATTTCCGTATAGTTCTTTCGTACCAGCCGTTGAAATAAATGCCAAGCTTTCCTCCCATAGGCATGTTATTCCAGAATCGCCAATAGTATGGACGTTCGGTCTCTTCATCGGTCTCCTGCCAGAATGTCGCCACCTCAAGCAGTCTGGAATCCATAACATCCGCCAGAGCATTGACCATCTCCCCTTTGCCTGCCCCGTCAACCCCTGTCAGAACAAGGAGCATAGGTCTGTTGTACTCTTTGAACTTGTATTGAGTGCGTATGAGCTCTGTTCGCAGCTCAAGCATCTGTTTGTCATAATCCTCTCTGGAAATTTTGCTGTCGATCATAAATTGTTTAAACATTGTATTGCCTCTTTTTTTATCCGCATATAAAGTATTATAACATATACTTAAGAGGTGGGTATGCTTGGTGCAGGTATAGCAGTTGCAATTTTCTTTTTGTTTGTCTTATCCATGTCGTATAAGCGTGGGATGAAGCTGGAGAAACAGATAGGTATAGCAGGTGCTCGTTCTATCATCCAGATGTTTGCCATGGGGTTTGCTCTTGAGTATATCTTTAAGCTGGAAAACGTGTGGCATGTTGTTTATTTCGCGGCGTTTATGTCGCTTTTCGCTGCCTATACCGCAAGCTCAAGGCTGGAGCTTGACTGCAGATGTATCCGAAGAGCATTTTTTTGCAATATATATACCGTCCATGATTGGGCTTCTGCCTGTTTTTTTTGTCCGGTGCTGTCCCTGTTAAGATGAGTGCAGTTCTGCCTGTTGCAGGAATGGCTCTCGGTAATGCTATGAATGCCTATACCCTGAGTCTGGACAGACTGCATTCGGAGAGCAAGGCCCGTCTCTCGGTTATCGAGGGGATGCTTGCACTCGGGCTGACCTTGAAGGTTGCTATGAAAGAGGCTATTAATACTTCGATCAGAGCCGCGATGCTCCCTGTACTGAATAATATCGCGTCCCTTGGGGTTGTTCTTTTGCCGGGGCTTGCCACAGGTCTTCTTATCGCCGGGGTAGAACCGCTGAAAGCTGTTGTGTATCAGCTTGTTATAATGTATATGATCATGTCGGTTAATGTGTTAACGTCCGTTGTTGCCTGCTATATGTTTACCGAAAGAGTTTTAAAGGTTGCCGCCAGTGAGGATAAATCATGACCCTTTTGCTTGTGTTGGATATAGTAGGGACTATAGCTTTTGCCGCATCGGGTGCTATAGCAGGTGTCCGCAAGAATCTGGATCTTTATGGAGTATGTTTTCTGGCGATAATAACTGCTGTCGGGGGCGGAACAGTAAGGGATGCTCTTCTCGGCAAAGTCCCTCCGTTTGTTTTTTACTGAGATCAGGTATTTTATCCTGTCCATTGCCACCGCATTTTTTTTGTTTTCTTCTTTTATAAACAGCTCAAAAAGACCTATACGAAGCTGGTCTGGTTTGATGCTCTCGGTCTCGGCGTTTTTTAATGTGGTAGGGATAAGCATTGCCCTTGAATCCGGTGTCGGTTACTTCGGCAGTATTTTTTTTGGCGTGATCACAGGGACAGTCGGCGGAATGATGCGTGATGTCCTGATAGGTGATACTCCTTTTGTTCTTAAACAGGAGATATATGCAACTGCGTGTATAGCCGCAGGTATCCTTTTTTGTCTGTTAGATTATGTCGGGCTGAACATACAGCTCAATATGCTTCTGTCTGCTATATTTCTTTTTTTCCGTGCGTATGATAACTTTTAAAATGAATATAAATATGCCTGTAATAAAACAGTAGCACGAATATCTTCTAAACCTCTCTAGTCGGGGTTGTGTTTTCTCTTAGACTTATTTAGAATAGCTTATGTCTTGTTCTATTTCTTTTTTTAGGCGGAGTAGGTGAGATAGGCATGAACTGCTATGTCTATGAGACCGAAGAAACCGCCATTATTATCGACTGCGGCGTAATGTTCGCAGATAACAATTTTCCGGGCATAGATTATGTCATCCCTGATTTTGAGTATCTGGATAAGATTAAGCATAAGCTTAAGGCATTATTCATAACTCATGGTCATGAGGATCATGTGGGTGCTGTTCCGTTTCTGCTCCGTGCTTATAATATACCTGTGTATGGAGGCAAACTTTCTTTAGGTATATTAGAGGCCAAGAGGGGTACGAAAAGGGTTTCGCCCACACTGCGTACTATTAACCCGAGGCAAGAGGTCATCGAGGGTGATTTCTCCGTGAAATTCCTCCCTGTGACACATTCTATCAGTGACACTTATGCTCTGCATATCAAGTGCGGAGATTTCAGTGCTCTGCATTGCTCAGATTTCAAGATCGATCAATCCCCTGCGGGTGGTGAGCCTTTTAACCCTGCTGATTTCACAGCGATAGGTGAAGAAGGGCTGACAGCCTTGCTGGTGGACTCGACCAATGCTCTGAATGAAGGCTTTACACAATCGGAATCATCTATCAAAGAGGATCTGAAAAAAAGTCTTTCGCAATGCAAAAGGGCGTATATTCTTTACCAGTTTTTCATCAAATATCGACAGATTCAGGCAGATACTCGATATAGCCAGAGAGTGCGGCAGACGTGTTGTCTTAGAGGGTGCAGCCCTCGACAGGAACGTTTCCATTGCTAAGTCTCTTGGTTACATAGACCTGCCCGAAGATATCATGATAGGTCTCAGAGCATCTAAAAAGCTCCCCGATGACGAGGTTTGTTATATTATTACAGGCTGTCAGGGGGAGACTAATTCCACCCTTTACCGTATCGTCTCGGGTGACAGAAAGGATCTCAGCGTAAAAGAGGGGGATCTTTTCGTTATCTCCGCCAGAGTTATCCCCGGTAATGAGAAAAACCTGATAAATTTAGTAAATCTTATTTATAAATCGGGCGGAAAAGTAGTGGACATCGGCAAGAGCAGAATCCACGTGTCAGGTCATGCATCTCAGGAAGAGATAAAGCTCATGGTGAACTTCACCAGACCTAAGTATGTCATTCCCGTACACGGTGAACCAGTGCATATGATCACTCTGAAGCGAATGCTGAGGGATACTTCTTTCGTAGCTCCAGAGAATGTGCTCCTTGTTGAAGACGGTCAGAAGGCTGTCTTTGATAATGAGGAGATACAGATGATCGATGATGTTCCGCACGGAAAGGTTTTTTATAGACCTGCGTGGGCATTTTGCCATGGACGAAGAGACTGTAAAAGACAGAAAGCATCTCTGCCGTGACGGAGCTGTGTCTGTTGTTCTGTTTAAAAAGAAATCAGACGGCGAATATATAATTCCTCCGGTTTTTGAGACGGCAGGTTTCGAACTGGAAGAGGATAAAATGACCGCCTTGAAGGACTTTATGACCGAGCACCTTCAGGACTTACTGGAAGATGACGATTATGATTATCTGGAGCTGAAAGGTGGGTTGACAAGGCTCACAAAGAGGTTCTTTAAAAAGAATCTGGACAGGCGACCGCTTGTGATCCCTGTTGTTACGGAGATATAGATGGATATCTTTCACGCTGTTATTCTCGGGATAGTTCAGGGGCTGACGGAGTTTTTTACCCGTGAGCAGCTCTGGGCATTTGATCCTTGCCCAGTCGCTTATTGAAGACTTTGAACAGCCGGGGATGCTTTTTTTTGATACACTGCTGCACGGTGCGACCCTCGGTGCGGTCTTCGTTTATTTCAGAAGGCGTATTTTTGAGCTGGTTCTCTGCCCTCTCGGGCTTTTGAGTAATGAGTATAAGATTGTGTATTTTGAGAATAAGCGATTCATGTGGGGTATCATAATAGCCAGTATCCCTACCGCAGTTATCGGACTCACACTGCAGGACCTTGTCGAAGGTATATTCACCACACCTGCTTTTGTCGGGTATTTTCTGATAGTAACCTCTCTATTATTACTGGTGTCTGACAGATATAAGGGTCAGTCTCAGGTTTCCGGATTTACTGCATTTATAATAGGCGTTGTTCAGGGGCTTGCTGTTATTCCGGGTATCTCAAGAGCCGGGGCGACAACCGCAGTCGGGCTACTGCTTGGGATAAAGCGTGAGGAGATGGCAGAGTTCACTTTCCTTATGTCCATACCTGCCATAATCGGTGCTATAATATTACAATCTAAACACATGTCTGCCGTGCCGGTGGGCGAACTTGCGGCTTATGGTGCAGGGATGCTTGCGGCATTTATCAGTGGATTTTTTGCCATAGGATTTATGGTATATTTTATAAAAAAGGGCAAGCCTTAAAGCTTTTGCACTTTATTGCCTGATAGTGGGGATAGTAGCAATTATATGGATGTAGATAACAAAGGGCTTAAAGCTGATATTATTTTTCTGATTGTACTCTTTTTTACAGTCTTTGCGACATTGGCTATATACTCTCATTCCGAGTCCGACCCGGGTTGGACTCTCATTATATTTTCTAACTACGACCAGCAGGTGACTAACCTGTTTGGGAAGACCGGGGCATATTTCAGTGATTTTATTGCCTCTATCTTCGGCTGGACTACAAATATCCTGCCTGTCGTTTTCATATGGCTGACGGCCAGACTGCATTTCCACCGCAGGAATCAGGAGATGAAACTCAAAAAAGACCAGTTTAAGGTTTGCTTTATATATACTGCTTTGTGTGGTGCTCGCCACTATGACGGGTTTTTTCGGCGGCAGTGATTTCTCCTTTCCGTCCAAACCTATGGGTGGGTTGGCAGGTCTTTTTTTCTGCTGATTTTTTTCAAGCTATCGTCGGTACTGTGGGCGGCATAGTTATCACATGTTTTATCATTACACTGCTTCTTTTTTATGCTGTTCCCTAAGTTCTTTATGAAGCTGGCGAGAACAGAACTGCCCAAGCGTGCTAAAAAGCCTGAACCGGAGACAGAGGATGTCGATTATCAGGGTGAAGTCCCGGGTATCCAGATAAAGAATGAGGTTAAATCCGAACCAGTCATAGAAGAACCCGTAGAGGAAGAGATAGAACCTGAGCCTGTTTTCGAAGAGGAACTTGATAAGCCTATTATGAAAAAAGCCGTATGAAGAGCCTTCTATCAAGGAGGTTCAGCAGGTGGAGAGGGTGAAAGGGAAATATAATGTGCCTATCAAGCTTCTGGATGAGCCTGTTCGTGAATATAAGATGGAATCGGAGGACGAGCTTAAGCTGAAGGGCGAGACACTTGTGTCTAAGCTTGCTGATTTCGGTGTGAACGGTAAGATACGCGAGATTCAGCCCGGACCTGTGGTTACGCTCTATGAGTTTGAACCTGCACCGGGTGTTAAGATAAATAAGATTGCTAACCTTTCAGACGATCTGGCACTTGCCATGTCTGCCGTGAGTGTCAGGATAATTGCCCCTATTCCGGGTAAAAGCGTCGTGGGGATCGAGCTGCCTAATAAGAGCAGAGCTATGGTATTCCTCAGTGAGCTGATGCAGTCTAAAGAGTTTACTAATGGCAAGGCGGCACTCCCGTTTGCTATGGGTAAGGATATTTCGGGGAAGGCATATGTGAGTGACCTTGCTTCCATGCCGCACCTTCTGGTGGCGGGAACAACGGGAAGCGGTAAATCCGTTGCAGTTAATACACTGATATGTTCGATAGTTTATAACTCTCCGCCTGAGCTTGTTAAGTTCATTATGGTAGACCCTAAGATGGTGGAGCTCAGCATATATGAAGATATTCCTCATCTGGCCGCCCCTGTCGTCACAGACCCTAGAAAGGCGGCGAACGTACTTAAGAACGTAGTGGAAGAGATGGAGAACAGATACTCCGTACTTGCCGCAATGAAGGTGCGTAACCTTGCATCCTATAACCAGAAGGCTGAACAGGATCCTGAACTGCCTATTATGCCGTTTCTTGTGGTTATTGTGGATGAGTTCGCAGACCTCATGCTTGTGGCAGGTAAAGAGGTGGAGCAGTCGATTATACGTATTGCACAGATGGCGAGAGCTGTGGGTATACACCTCGTTCTTGCTACTCAGAGACCTTCGGTGAATGTTATCACGGGTATCATAAAGGCGAATATGCCTGCGAGGCTCTCTTTCAGAGTGTCGTCAAAGGTTGACTCGAGGACCATCATAGATACCAGCGGTGCGGAACTTCTGCTTGGTAAAGGGGACTCACTGTTTATCCCGCCGGGGATGAGTGACACCGTGAGGGTTCATGGCTGTTTCGTATCTGATGATGAGGTGGGCAGGATAGTTGAATATCTCAAAACCCTTGGTGAACCGGAATATAATATGGATCTGGTCAAAGAAGAGGTTTTCGACCTGACGAGATAGATGAATCCGAGATGGACGAAAAGTATGACGAAGCACTCACTCTGGTTAAACAGAAAGGTTTTGCTTCAATATCTATGATACAGAGATATCTCCGCATCGGCTACAACCGTGCCGCCAGAATAGTGGAGATCATGGAGAAGAAGGGTGTGATAGCCCCTAGTGACGGAACATCAAAACCACGTGAGCTGTTAATAAAGGATTAAGGTGCATGGATGCACCGCCAATTGCACTTATAAAATGGACTTGTTCATTTTTAAGTGAAATTGTGAGACCTTGGCTGGATTTACTCCAGACAAGTCGTTTGAAAAGCTTTACGGATTAAGCTTTTCAATGTTTATCAGTCAAAGAAGGGTGTGATAGCCCCCAGCGACGGAACATCAAAGCCTCGTGAGCTGTTGATAAAGGATTGAGTTTTTCAGTATAGAAATCGTCATCGCGAAGCCGAAGGCTGCGGCGATCTTCCAACTGGGTCACGTAAATATACTTAGAAGATTGCTTCACTCTGTTCGCAATGACAGATAAATTAAGAAAGTTTGCAAAACTACATATAGACAATTAAAGAGGGAATCATGGCAGATATTAGCGTTAAATATATGGGGCTCGATATGACCAGCCCTGTTATAGCAGGGAGCAGCACCCTGACAAAAGACATGGGAAATCTGCGTAAAATAGAAGACGCAGGTGCCGGTGCAGTTGTTCTCAAATCACTCTTCGAAGAGGAGATAAGACAGGATGCAGGCGACATCGACAACACATACCACCCTGAAGCATACGAGTATATGACTGCGGATGCGGCGATGGTGTACGGTTCAGGTGAATATCTCGAATATGTGAGGAACGCCGCAGATACGCTGAGCATACCCGTTATAGCCAGTATTAATTGTGAAGGGACAAAATGGTGGACAGATTTCGCCTCCAATATAGAAGAGGCCGGTGCCGATGCTATTGAGCTGAATGTAGCTTTTATCCCCTTCGAATCCGATATAACAGGTCAGCAGGCTGAACAGAAGTATTTCGAAGTGGTTAAATCAGTCAAAAAATCTGTTGATATACCTGTTGCGGTGAAGATCGGACCTAATTTTTCATCCATACCGAATATGGTGGCAAAACTGCAGGAAGCAGGTGCCGATAGTGTCACTATGTTTAATAAGTATTTCCACATGAAGATAAATACAAGAACAATGGATCTCGAGCCTGTACATACTTTCAGTGCTCCGTCAGATGCATATAGAGTTTTACGCTGGATAGCTATAGTAAGCAGGCAGTGCGGTATAGATATCTCAGCTTCAACAGGTGTTTACGATGAAGATATGCTTATCCAATATCTGCTGGCAGGGGCAAGCACCGTGCAGGTGACATCCTCTCTTTATAAGAATGGATTCAGCGTGATTTCTGACCTTAACAGCGGACTTGAGTCATGGATGAAACACAGAAATCTCGAAACCCTCAATGACGTTATTGGGCTTGCAACCAAAAAGAAGGTTAAGCAGGTGCAGACTTTTGAACGTTTGCAGTATATCAAAATCGCTGATGGGGCTATCTTTCAGTAAATCGACATTTGAAGGTTGTTAGATTGCTCTCATGAACTATAGAAAAGATATTGACGGGTTACGTGCCCTTGCAGTCCTTCCTGTACTGTTTTATCATGCCGGCAGCAGTCTGTTCTCGGGCGGTTATGTTGGCGTGGATATTTCTTTGTGATATCCGGCTTTCTGATAACCACTGTTATTCTGCAGGAGCTTGAGCAGGACAGATTTACTATCAGTAATTTTTTTTACGTAAGGCGGATAAGGCGGATATTCCCTGCATTATTTTTTCGTTGTTGCCGTAACCACACTGATATGCCTTCTGATACAAATGCCTTATGATCTGCGTAATTATGGTAAAAGTCTTGCGGCTACGGTCTTCTTTGGGTCGAATATATATTTTCGACGTCAGATGGGATATTTCGATAGTGCGGCAGAGACGAAGCCTTTACTGCATACATGGTCGCTGTCTGTTGAAGAGCAGTTTTATATATTCTATCCAATAATTCTCATACTGATAGCCAGATATCTGAACAGAGCCTATTTAAAGTACATTATGGGGCTATTCACATTGTCGTTTCTGGTTAGTTTAATCATGATGCGTATCGATCCAAGTGACGCATTCTATTTTATACACACCAGAGCATGGGAACTTTTGCTGGGAGCTCTGCTCGCCCTTGGGATAATGCCTAAGCCGCGAAGCCTTGCAGTCATGAACATTGCAGGGATTATCGGACTAATAATGATATTGGTCAGTGTTGTCGGATATACAAATCAAACAGCTTTCCCCGGGATATCAGCACTTTTACCGTGTTTCGGAGCTTTTTTTGCTCATATATTCAGGGCTTTCTGAGACTTATACTAAAAAAATTACTGAGTATGAAGCCGTTAGTCTTTATAGGGCTGATATCTTACTCCTTATACTTGTGGCACTGGCCGCTTCTGACATTCTTTAATGAATATAAAGATATAATCAATATATCTGAGCATACAAAAAAAACTTTGGTCACCTATAGCTTATTGCTGATCTCTTTTATATTCGCCACCGTTACTTATAAATTGGTTGAGACTCCGTTTAGAAAGTATAAACCTGAGAATGTAAAAGTTTTTTTTCTATCGGACGTTTGCGGTCATGGTCATTTTTTTGTTTATCCGGCAGTATCCTTTACTGGACCAAAGGGTTTCCTTCGAGGCTGCCTGAGAGTGTCCATAGTATCGACCATGGACATGACGAGATGCAAAAGAGAGGTAGCTGTAAGGATCACAGAACCGCAAGACTGACATATGACACTATTCAACGAATAGGTGATAAAGGGGGGCGAACCTGAGTTCATCCTTTTTGGGGATTCGCATGCAGGGGCTATAGCTCCGGGGTTTGATACTTATGCCAAGGCAAACGGGCATGCCGGTCTGCTGGTGGCTTATAATGGTTTAGTACCGCTATACGGCATGGGGCATGAACGCAAAGACTGTCACAGCGATATAGTGCAAAAAGTTATGGATATAGTTTATAAGCATGACAATATCAAAAAAGGTTGTGTTAGTTGCAAGGTGGGTTATCCATGTTGAGGGGAGAAAAGGGAAAAAAAGGTAAAGAAATCACTCTGTATGATGAGAATAAACAGGAAGTCAGAAAAGGCACTTATCCAGAGTATATTTATGCACAGCTTCTGAAAACAGTTCAGGAACTTGAGAGTAACGGTAAGCGGGTTTATGTTATGTCGAATATCCCCGAAGTTGATTTCAATGTTCCATCTATACTGGCAAAGGCAGAGTATTTAAAGCTGAGGTTTAATTACCATAATTCAATAGATATAAGGCAAACAGTGTCGGGGCATAATGAATACCAAAAGAATGTTTCTGACATTTTGCAAAGACTGGAAAAAAGAAACGGCTGTGACAATCCTTGAGCTCCGAGATATTAAGAAATGGCGAATATTACGAGCTGACGAATAATGAGTATTCATACTATATGGACGGTAATCATTTAACGTATAAGGGTGCTGATCTGTTGCTGGAGACTCTCGGCAAAGAAATCTTTCAGTAGAAAAAAATATGATACGGAGGGGATTCCCCCCTCCCCCCTATGTATCTAAGTAAGAGTTGCACTGTCCAGTGCCTCGAAATATTCCTTTGTAGCCTGTATGAGATTATTAATATAATCTCTGGCGTATTTATTATCTTCTGAGCCTAAACTGCAGGAGAATCCCGAAGTTTTAGCGATAATCTCGTCAGCCTGTCGACCCATGTGGGAGTATAGGTCTGCGTTATCAGGGTCTTTTTTCTGTCATCTCCGTAAACACGTTCTTAAGCCTGTTTTCCGCCTGCTGGAGATTAATGTTGCAGTTGTCAGCCATATACTGTGTAAAAAAATTCTTTCAGATAAGTCATCATTGCAAATTTTATACTCATCAAGTGGACTCGCTTATCACTATACTTGTAACTTGTGTATAAACTGCTCAAATGTTCGATATTTTCCAAAAGGGATACCATTGAGCTGATAAGGTTGACGATATCCTCTTTAGTGGATTGTGATATCTCCGATACATGGACAATATTCTGGGATATCTCTTCTGTGGTGGAGCTTTGGTTGTCCAGTGCTGCCGTAATATTAGAAAATTGACTGCTGAGCTGTTGTACAGGTGCGATTATCTTATTAAAGCTCTCCTGAGATTCGTTTGTGATATCCATTTGTGTTTCCACCGATGCGGCTACGATATTAGTTACTTCGCTCACACGCTTAGTATTAGCCTGCATCTTTACAATCATGCCGTTTATCTCTTTGGTGGACTGCTGAGTCTTTTCTGCCAGCTTCCGCACTTCATCGGCTACAACGGCAAACCCTCGCCCGTGTTCGCCTGCTCTGGCGGCTTCTATGGCAGCGTTCAGAGCCAGAAGGTTAGTCTGTTCTGATATGTCGTCAATGACATTCGTGATACTGCTGATTGTGGTTGCATCCCTTTCCAGCCCTAGTGCTTCTTTGGACAGGTTAGAGATTTCACCGCAGGTCTTTTCAGAACTTTCGGTTACTTTGATGAGCATCTCCCGCCCTTCCCCTGCAATGCTGACAGTCTCGTCTACGATTTGTGTCAGATTATTTGTTATATTGAGAATCTCAGAGATATTACTGCTCATTTCTATGCTTGCCGTTGCTACCTGAGATGATTTGTTTAGGTTTGTTTCCCCTGAATCTTTCGCTTTGCTTATAGAAGCATTGATAGGGATTATATTGCCTGCAGAGGAGGAGAGCAGGTTCAGTGTTTTGATAAAGGTGTTTTCAAGCTCTTCTATGAGAGCATTAAACCATGTCGCCATTTCACCTATTTCATCACGGGAATAGAGCTTTATCCTTTTGGATAGGTCTCCATGCCCCTCTTTGATGTCTTTTATCATCTCAATAAATATCTGTGTTGTCTTCCTTATAGGTCTGGTGATGATCCTGTCGAGCAACAGCCCCATTAGTAAAACACTGATAAGTGTGACTGCCGCAAAAACCGCAGTGATTATGGCATTTTTTGATGGTTTCTGAGATGATGCTGTTCATTCTGTCATCTGCAATCTTTTTTATAATCATTGAGGATGTCTTCGATCTGCTTGTTCATGACTACTTCAAGGGTTATTATTTTACCGAAGAACTGAGTCAGTATAATCCTCTTAACAGTTGGGTTAGGTGCTTTCATAAGCAGAGAATCGAGATTTATATTTGCTTCGTTATACTCTTTGATAAGTACGGCAAACTCACGCAGTTTTTTGTTTGAGTTCAGCAGATTCGGCCTTGTCTCCAAGGAGAATATCAAGGTCTTTAAATGCGGCATTGATTTCATTGGCTATAACGGCTATTTCGTTTTTTGTTTCAGTGGAGTTCGTTATGTAGTAGAGCTTTTGGGAGTTCTCTAACTTATTAATGAGAGACTTAATGTGAGAGAGCTTGCCTGACTTGACTATCACGTCTTCACGTATGAGGATAACGTCTTCATGGACCATTTTTTAAAGCCCAGTTTGAATTAATGCTGGAAAGCAGCACAAGGGTGAATATTGCCAGAAGACTTAATAATATTTTTTATTCTAATTTTCATTTTCAGCTCCGGTGAAAAATGAGGGACCTCCTATATGAGAAGACCCCTCGAATGGAGATATTGTCTATTTTGATGGGATTTTTACGCTGATAGCACCTCTGAGTTCACCAGCCTTGTAGCCTTCTTTTTTTTCTGCCTGCGACATCTATAGAACCTTTAGGGTCTCCGTGGCAGGGGAGGCATCCCTTTTTGATATAAATCGGTCTCATCAGTCTGTAATCATTGCCGTCCTTTTCGAAGACGATTTTACCCTTAGGGTAATCTGATTTTTTCCATTTTTTGAGAGTATCGACTCTTCGAATGCATCAGCTTTGTTGTAAGCGTTTCTCAGCACTTTTGTTGTTTGCTTAAGCTTGATTCCCGTTTGGTCGAAGAAGAGGTCAGAGACTTGTCTGCCGTAGCTTGCCGGGATAAAACCCTTGAACCCTATGCCTGGGGTGTTGATGAGAGCCATATTGTCGTCTGCAACTTTTTTTGCTGGATGATAAGAGGGTTTTGAGCAGATTCAGGGTCTCTTTATCGACATCTCCTGTCCCTGCTGCAATGTCGATGCCTGTGCTCTCTTTATATTTGCTGTTAATGATTTCGGCAAAGTATGAAGAGGTAAAACCTTTTTTCTGCCAAAGAGGCATCATTGATTTTGAATTTACCCAGAGAGTGAGCCACTGTCACCCGCCCCGTGTGTAGAAACTCAGCCAGCAGTGAGGCTCTCTTTTCGTATTCCGCTTTCGATGAGGCAAAAGCCGTTCCGATGCAGAACAACAGTGCCATGAGTACTACTATAATTATATTACGCATATACATACTATCCTCCTTAAACATATAACTTATGAAGATAAGAGGATATTACACATATATTCTGTAAATAAATCGTAAAAGAATTAAGCTAAAGGTAAGTGATATGAATGTCGGCGTAAATAATCTTGTTTATTACTAAGCCTACTAGAAAGTATTTGATATCAACGGGTACAGATTATTCCTGTTTACTTGACCGTTTTCTTGTTGGCTGATCGATAATTAGGACAGATTCATTTCCGAACCAGGCTGTCATAATCCAGTCGAAAAACACTGCGATCTGCTTCTTAAACATACCTACTTTGTATAGATATAACATTTTCCACACGTAATAGGCGAAACGCCCACGCATTTTGAAGCCGAAGAGGTTTACTACGGAGTTATTCTTTCCGAGCGACACCAGATAGCCGAAATGGAAATAGCTGAATTCTTTAGGCTCTTTTCCGTCTATCTTACGCATTATGTTTATGACTGCCATGATACCCTGCTGCATAGCCAGAGGGGCTACGGGCGGAAGGATATTTTCTTTGTGCTTGTATGCACAGCTGTCACCTATGACAAAGATGTTATCTTTATCAAAGTTTTCAGGTGTGAGTGAGTGATTGATAAAAAGTCTCTTGTCTGGGGCACTGTTTTCACTGATAGATTGAAGGTGTTCCTGCCCCATAACACCTGCCGTCCAGACGGTTATGGTGGAATCTTTCGTGAAGGTTTCGTCGTTTACGCAGTATGAAACGCAGGTTTTGGATATATCCTGCACACTTGCATTGTTGATTAATGTTATGCCGCTTTTACTGACGATATCCTGTGCCTTGACGGCCTGCGATTCGTCGATTGACGGCAGTATAGTCTTATAGTATTCGAAAATAGTAATGTCGTATTCATCCTGCCTGATGGTGTTATACTCTTTGCGTAGTTTCGCTTTGATGAAGTCGTTTATTTCTGTTGCAAGCTCAACACCTGTGATCCCCCCTCCGATGATAGAGAATGACAGGAGTTTTTTTCTTTTCGGCAGGGTCTGTCATCTGGCTGGCCTTTTCTAGGTATTCTATGATCAGATACTTTATGTCTATAGCATCGGTGATGTTTTTTGAACTCGAAGGCGTTCTCGATAGCCGACTGATTATCTCGGAAGTTAGTTTGCGAACCGGTTGAGACTATCAGGTAGTCATAGTCATGGGTGGTGGATTTGCAGGTCACTTTATTGTTTTCCGTATCTATAGATGTCACTTCGTCACGGATGAAGTTCACTCTGTTTTTTTACGCAGATCTCCCTGAGGGGCAGAACGATATTGTCAGGTTTCACGTTTCCGCTGACAACTTCAGGCAGCATAGGGGTAAAAAAAAGTGAGAAATTATTCTTATCTATTAAGGTGACTTCGACTCTTTTCTTTTTTGATCTGTTTACGGATATGTGCAATGGCAGAGAGACCTCCGAAGCCTCCGCCAAGTATGACTACTTTTTTTCATTTGTATAACTCCCTGACAGTTTTTTATACCAAAACTGTCCGTTAATCAAGTGTAACTTTTATTACACCATATACAAACACGTCAGGCTCATTGTGTGAACCTGACGTAGATAGGGTACAAATTATTAATTATGGGTTTTATATTCGTGAGCGTTATGCCTGTCGTCGCTGGACGACCTCCGCAGGTTTATCTGTGCCTTATGAGGCTCACATCGTGAGCCGTAAAGCTTGGTAGTACAGAAAATCAACTCTGATTATGCCTGTCGTCGCTAAACGACTAGAAGTCGAAGCCGAAAGTAATGCCCCCCTGCAACTGTCAACGCATCATAGAAGTCTATGTTAGACATACGGCTGGAAGCTCCTGCTATGAAGGAGATATGTTTTCTCTTCAACCGAAAGGGTTCATCCAGCGGTAACTTGCGAATGCTCCAAGCTCGACATCTTTACGTGTTTCGTTGAAGATAGGGTTCTCTTCGGAATATTTTTTATAGTCGATGGAGATGCTTGACATGAGTGTTCCGTTTGAAAGACTCATGAAATCGACGAATTTTATGTATGCTCCGTTGTTATCCTGAGCCTCACCGTCTCTGTCGTCTCTGGTGATACCTATGAACGGTGTCAGTTTCCCTTTGGCACGCATGAAGTCATAGCCGACTGACAGGTCGTACGTGAAGCCGTCACGCTGCATGGATGAGAATCTGTCGCCGATCTTATCACCGTCGATGTTATGGTTCATTATTTTCAATACTGCCAGATGCGGTGTTCCGGCTATACCTTCATATGTGAGCTTTATACCGGCGGAACGGTCGGTGGTGTCGTTCCTGTCTGTCACATAGGGGTCTTCCCATACTTTCCCCAGAGGGTTCAGGATGAGTGAGACATCATATGTCGAACCGCCATTTTCCAGCGAGACGCCGATTTCTAATTCAGGATTGCCTGAGTCAAACGGTGTCCCTGCGTGATAGGTGAGTTGTTTCGACTTGTAATTAAGGTCAAAGAGTATGACACCCAGCCCTTTGCCAAACCTGTCGGAGTTTTCTGACAAGCTGTCGATCTCTTCGTTATTACCGCTTACCATAAGCGAGTCCGTGGAGCTTATGCCGAGTATCCCTATATCTAAAAAAACCGCTAAAGCCCTCTTTAGCGTGTGCAGATAAAGAAACTGACATAGACAGGATAGCAATTAATAGATATCTCATTATTCGTCCTCCAGATTAAATTCATTTATCTTATTGTGCAGGGTTCTTCGTGATATTTGGAGTATTTCGGCAGCTTTGGTTTTGTTGCCGCCTGTTTTTTTTCAGGGCTTTTTTTTGTATAAGCTCTTTCTCGTTATCTCTGATACTCAGTCCGCCTTTGTTTTCCCCTCCGAATGCAGGAAGGGTGGCAGGTTCTAGCTTAGTCCCTGTGGTGAGGATGATGCTCCGCTCGATAATATTTTCGAGTTCCCTTATATTCCCGGGGAAGCCGTAAGCTGAGAGTTTTTTTAATGTATGCAGGGTCGGCAGATTTGATTAGTTTACCTAATTTTGCTGCGTGCTTCTCTATGAAGAACTTGACCAAAGGGGCTATCTCTTCTTTACGTTCCCTGAGCGGAGGGATATCCACAGGGAATACGGCTAGTCTGAAGTAGAGGTCTTCACGAAAATCCCCTGTCTCGGACAGTTTTTTCAGATTCTTATTTGTTGCAGCGATGATACGCACATCAGTTTTGATAGTACGTGTGTCGCCTACGCGTTCGAAACAGCCTTCCTGCAGAACACGCAGTAGCTTAACCTGAACATTCAGAGAGAGTTCGCCTATTTCATCCAGAAAGAGAGTTCCGCCGTCAGCCGATTCAAACAGTCCTTTATTATCTTTAACGGCTGTGGTGAAAGCACCTTTGACGTGTCCGAACAGTTCACTTTCGATTATGTTTTCGGAGAGAGCCGCACAGTTGATGGCGAGATACGGTTTAGCCGAGCGTCTGGAGTTGTCGTGTATAGACTTTGCTACCAGTTCTTTACCCGTTCCTGATTCACCAAGTACGAGAACAGTGGCGTCTGTGGGTGCAACCAGCTTGAGTTGTTCTATGACCGGTCCGAGCCCTTCTTTAGTGTATATTCCGCCGAATTTATAGTCGTCGGCAGGTATTAGAGTTTCGCTTTTGGTCGATTCGCCGATCTTGCCGAGAGCGTCCATTAACTGAGGTATATCCACAGGTTTAGTGAGATAGTCCACAGCACCCAGCTTCATAGATTCTACTGCCGTCTTTACGCTGGAAAAAAGCTGTTATGACTATGACAGGTATTGAGAAACCTTTGCGGTTCATCATCCCGAGGAAAGTGAGTCCGTCCATCACGTCCATCTTCATGTCGAGGAGGATGGCGTCGAATGTATCCTTGTCCAGAGCTTCCAGAGCATGCATGCCGTTTTCCGCCTGAGCGGTTTCGTGCCCTGCGTCTTCCAGATGTAGTCTGAGCATAAGTCTGTGGTTTTTTTTCGTCGTCTACTATAAGTATTTTCATGTCAGTTCATTTGGTGTGTTAAGCATATTTAATCTCCACACTGAATTTCTTGTCGGAGCGGATATCGATGCTGAAGCCGTGGAGCTGAACTATCCTTTTTTACAATCGCCAGCCCAAGCCCTGTTCCGACAGTCTTTGTAGTATAGAAAGGCTTACCCAGAAAATCCGGGTCAAAATCTCTATTTTCAATTTCGTTTTCGACAACGAAACTATTATTCTTCAATATGACTGATATGTCGCTCTTGCTTGGAGCACCTTGTATCGCATTCAGCAGAAGGTTGAACATCACCTGACGTATCTTTTCGCTATCTGCCTGAATAGGTTCAGATGTCCCTATTAATAGAATATTGATCTCTTTATTCTGTGCATCTATGTCGAGCAGTTTCGCCGTATTCGCGGCGAGATCGTTAATGTTTGTCTCTTCGAGGTTGAGTGTTAAGTCCTTGCCGTATGAGAGGTAATCATTGATGATCCTGTCGAGTCTGGAGAGTTCATCAACACAGCTTTCGGATATCTCTTTCAGCTTGCCTTCTGATTTTTTAGCAGAGAACTCCATCAGACCTTTTATTGTGCTGAGCGGATTTTTTAAGCTCGTGTGCCATCAGTTTTGACATCTTTCCCAGCTCTGCTTCACGTTCTGATGCTTCCAGTCTTTTCGACTGTTCAGCATTCAGTTTCAGCATGCGTGCTGTGTAGACGTATACAGCGATGAGGAGCAGTTCAAGGAGGATCATCCCTATGAGGAAGCTGATCTCCGATCTGACGATTGCTATGTGTGCCGATGTGTCGAGTAGGACTCCTGCCACCAGAACCTGGTCATTAAACATCCCCGGGGGGTTGCCTCTGCTGATTTCGCATGCCGCCCATCATCCGCTGAGGTTTCGTGAGGGTGTGATACATAAAAAAAAGACCGTTTTTGGTCTCTATGATTGCGTGGGGAGCTATGGACGGGGCAATTGTCGGCGGCTGAATATCTTTTGTGTTAAAAAGGATATCTCCGTTCTGGTTGAAAAGGTAGAGGCTCTTTACGCCTGAGTCCTGACCTATGCTGTCAACGAAGGTTCTGAACCTGTTTGCTGTTTCAGGGTTAAGTAAAATGTGAGCTCTTCTCCCTCCTTCAAAAGAGGAAAGGGCGGTTTTGCCTATAAGTATAAGTGAGTTACGTGAGCTGTGGATAGTCTTGTCCGTGTTGAGCCCCTGCATGATTATAATCACGAGGTTGAGGACAACTGCCAGTATCAGTATTTTTTTTCAGTCTCGATGCAAATGTCTTTTCCATAGATTGATAATATATTATTAAAACTGAAAGTACATATGCAAATTTTGCAAAGAATTGTGAAGATTTTGCCCGATTATGGCAGTAGACTGATTTGTGTTTTGCTGTTCTTTTTTTAATATTTATTAAAGCATATAACAGATATGAAAAGAATTGTTAAGGATTAGCCGGCTTATTGGTTACGGTTTGTTCAGATTATGCCCCTTTTTTATCTGAATAAGAGGGGGTATAAATGCCTGAACACTACAGTAAGCATTGTTTTAATAGGGATTATGTATTATTAATGTACCTGTTATTGATATAAGAGAGGAAAATATGAAAGTTGTATTTATGGGTACACCTGAAATGGCTGTGCCGACACTTAGAGAATTAATCGAAAATAACATAGAAGTTTCTCTTGTTGTTACGCAGACGGATAAACCGAAAGGGCGTGGCAAGCAGATGCAGGCTCCTCCCGTTAAAGAGTTTGCTCTGGAGCATGGGATAGAGGTTGTTCAGCCGAAATCTTTGAAGAATAATGACGAGATATTGGAGCAGTTGAAAGCTGCCGAGCCTGATTTTCTGGTTGTGGCTGCATTTGGTAAGATTCTTCCTCAGGCGGTTTTAGATGTGCCTAAATACGCCCCTATAAATGTCCACTTTTCACTTCTGCCTAAATATCGCGGTGCTGCCCCTGTTAACTGGGCAGTGATAAATGGCGAGCAGGAGACAGGGGTTGCGACCATGCTTATGGATGCAGGGCTTGATACAGGAGATATCCTGCTGGTCGAAAAGACGCCTATAGAGAAGAAAACGGCTCTAGATATAGCTGAAGAGCTTTCTGAGACAGGTGCGAAACTGCTTATTGAAACACTGAAAACCTTCGACAGCATAACCCCGATCAAGCAGAAAGAGAAGGATATGACATACGCTCCCATGATGAAGAAAGAGGACGGAAAGATTGACTGGATAAAGTCATCCGAGGCTATAGAGTGTATGATCAGAGGTTTTGTTCCTTGGCCTACTGCCTATACGTCTCTGAATGGCAAGACGATAAAACTTTTTAAAGCTGAGATTGTCAAAGCTCCGGAAGACCTCGAAGCCGGCAGAATATTTGATCTGAATAAGAAGAGTTTCTGTATCAAATGCGGCACAGGCGGTCTGAAGATCCTTGAGCTTCAGCCGGAAGGGAAGAAGCGTATGCCGGTGGGGAGTTTTCTCGCCGGAACTAAACTGACAGGTGATGAGCGTTTTGAATAAAAAAGATGATATCTAAAGATAGAGCAATCTTCATGGCACTGTTTTTTCCTCTCGGGATCAGTGCTTTTCGGTGCAGGGTTAATTGTCTGGTATTTTATGACCATAGGAGCTGCAGTCATATCAAGTGCTGTGGCAGGTGTCGTTACCGGGCTATTTATCCTTTTTGCGGTCTCCATGACATTCTTCTCTATGGTGTTTGCCTATACTGCACTCACAGGGAAGAGTTTCGGACAGGTGAAAGGTTTCAGAAGGGTGGCTCAGAGACTGACACTCCCCGTAGTGCTCAGAACAGGCAAAGTGCTGGGTGTGGAGAAGGACAGGATTGTACGGGCATTTATCAACATAAATAATGAGATTGTCAGAAATCTTATGAAACATAAATCGCCGGAGAATATACTCATACTTTTGCCCCACTGCCTGCAGCTAGACGACTGTGCTCTGAAACTGACCAGTGATATAGGGAAGTGTGTGGGTTGTGGAAAATGTGATATAAAAGACCTTGTAGAAATTGCAGAGAGATATAATTTAGCTATAAATGTAGCCACAGGCGGTACTATCGCACGCAGAATAGTGAAGGAGACCAGACCGGATGTTATCCTTGCGGTTGCCTGCGAACGTGACCTTCTCAGCGGTATACAGGATACGTATCCACTCCCTGTTATAGGCTTTTGCAACAGACGCCCGAACGGTGAATGCAGGAGTACAAGGGTTAATGTGGAACTAATAGAAAATGAATTAAAGAATTTATATAAAGATCAGGAGGCAATATGACCAGCAATACGCTAAAGACCGGATTACTTATGGTGTTACTTACAGTGCTTTTTTATACTTGTAGGTGGGGCTATCGGTGGACGAGGCGGCGTTATTTTCGCATTTGGAATCGCAATGGTGATGAACTTCGTATCTTACTGGTTCAGCCACTCTATAGTGCTCAAGATGTATGGAGCGAAAGAAGTTACAGAGGCAGAACAGCCGACCCTTTACAGGATAGTGAGAAACCTTGCAACAAAAGGACAGCTCCCTATGCCTAAGGTTTATATAATGAACAACCCCACACCCAACGCATTTGCCACAGGGCGTAACCCTGAGCATGGTGTTGTTGCCGTGACAACGGGGATTATGCAGCTGCTTGACGAGGACGAGCTTGAGGGTGTTATCGCTCACGAGCTTGCCCATATCCACGGCAGAGATATATTGATCGGAACAATAGCAGCCACCTTCGCAGGTGCTATCATGATGCTTGCCGACTGGGCGAGATTTGCGGCAATGTTCGGCGGAGTTAATAACGACGATGAAGAGGGCGGCAGTCCTTTCGGTATAGTGGCAGTTATCGTCATGAGTATCTTAGCCCCTCTTGCGGCAATGCTTGTGCAGATGGCGATATCCAGATCGAGAGAGTATCTGGCTGATGAACGTGGTGCACACCTTTCGGGTAAGCCTAGAGCCCTTGCCAGTGCCCTCGCTAAGATTTCCGGCGGTGTGGAACACATACCTATGGAGAAGGCAAATGCTGCAACTGCTCACATGTTTATCATGAATCCCCTCAAAGGGAGAAGTCTGCTTTCGCTCTTTTCGACTCACCCTCCTGTAGAGGAGCGTATTAAACGTCTTCAGGCTATCGCCTCGAAGGTGGGATAATGGGCGGAAGAGACAGAAAAAAGATTATATGAACTTTTAAAATCATTCTATCAAGGTGAGCTGAAAGAGGAATATTTTGAAGATTCCGCAGAGCAGAGGCTTTATCGTAAGATATATTTTGAGACATTCAGACATCTCGGCTTTATAGAGAAGTGTCTCGACACGTTATATAAAGAGAGACCCGGACCTGAGCTTCGTGCAGCACTTGCACTGGGTGCATGTCAGATACTCTTTATAGACGATGTTCCTGCATATGCGGCAGTCAATGAAACAGTTTCACTTGTGAAACAGCATAAAAGAAACTTTGTGAACGCTATCCTTCGCAGTGTCGACAGACAGAAGGACGAGTTTCTTAAGAATTATAATATCAGAGAAGATTTCCCAAGCTGGTTTGTTAAGAGATGGGAGAAGAGACTCGGGGATGAGCTTGAGGCTTTTCTAACTGACCTTAATCAGAAACCGCCTTTTTACGGTGTGGATAAAGAAACCTTTGAGCTGAAAAAAAACTCGAAGAGCGTACAGATGATTACGTGATGGACAGGGGTTCATACGCCATAGCAAAGCTTGCAGGCGACTGTCACCCTATGTCTATACTCGACTGCTGTGCTGCTCCGGGCGGAAAGACATTTGTGCTGTCAGGGACATATCCTGAAGCGAGAGTCTTCGCTGTGGAAAAGAGTGCCAGAAGGTTCAGAGGTTTACAGAAGAATATGGAAGAGCTGGGCGTGAAAAAAAATGTCGACCTCATTCAGAAGGATCTGATGTGGCTTGAGACCGAGGCTCAGTTTGACCTCGTGCTGCTTGATGCTCCCTGCACTGCTCTTGGGACGATAAAACGTCACCCTGAGGTCAGATGGCTGAGACACATCAACGATGTGAAAGAGAATAGCCGCCGTCAGTTCGAGATGCTTAAGAAGGCAGCCGCCTTTGTGGCCCCCCGGCGGCAGATTGATTTATTCAGTATGTTCAATGGAACCCGAAGAGACTGTTGATGTCATAGAGAAGTTTCTTAAAGAGGAGACAGGGTATAAACTTGTCGCCCCTTCATGCGATGATGACTTTAAAAAACGGCAATTATCTGATATCCATCCCGTATATTCATGACTCAGATGGATTCTTTGGGGCAGTATTGACAAAAAAAATGATTGGCAATTTGCATACAAACAGTTCATATTGCCTATAGAAATTGATTATGGGGTGGATTGTGACCAGATTGTTGTTTATTTTATCTTTTTTTCGTATTTAGTGTTTTTTTCTGCTGATGCATATACAGTATTGCCTGCGGAGAAGAGCAGTAAGATAACGGGGTACACCCGTGCAGTTAAGAGTATGAGTGTCACTGCCGAGACAGCAGGTCGATTAATCGAAGTTAATTATAATATGGGGGGATATCGTAGGCGGAAAGGCTTTCGCTGTCATAGACCCCACATTTACCAGATATAACATCCGTTCAGTTCAGACATCTATCAAAAAAGCTGGATGCCACAATCAAAAGACTAGAGAATAGTATCGCCTATCAGAAGAAGGAATTCAGCAGAGTCAAGTCATTGTACCTGAGTGAAGCCGAGAGCGAGAGCAGACTCGACGGAGCTAAACACACCCTTGATCAGTCGGAGCTATCTTTAGCCGAACTTATGCAGGATAAAGCAGCTCTTGAAGTTTCTTTAGCAGAGCTTTTGGAGAGGCTGAATAGGCAGTATATCAAAGTTCCTGTCGGCTGGAGCATTACGAGCAAACCGCTTGAAACTGGCGAGCTCATCAACGTAGGACAGCCTATTGCAACTGCAGGGGATTTCAGGCAGCTTATCGTGCCTGTCTTTGCAGATAACGAACAGCTTAAATCTCTGCAGTCAAAAGCCGATGTAGATATATTCTTAAATGGCAAGCCTCATAAGGCAGTTGTCAGTAGAGTGAATCCTGCTTTCGACGAACGTACGAGAAAGCGTGAAGTCGAACTGCTCATAAATACGGGTGGAATAGGCGGTATGTTTGTCGAGATTCCTGTAAAAGCCTATACTGACGGCTTCATGGTGCATCAGGACACCATTACTAACAGATATGCAAACCCTAAGGTGCGGATAAAACAGACAGGCAAAAGCGTGAAAGTAAATGTGCTGGGGAAAGACGGAGAGATGGTTCTCATAGGTTCTACACCAGAGCTTCAGATCGGAATGGAGCTTGAGGCGGCTGCGAAGTGAGAGGTTTTATTGATCTTATCATATCCAAAAGGGTCGTAATCAATGTACTCTTTGCAATCTTTCTGATCGCTGGAGTTAACAGCTTTATAACCTCTCCAGTTCAGAATATGCCGCCTGTGGATATAGGTAAAGTATTCATATACACAGTATATTATGGGGCTTCCCCTGAGGATGTCGAAGCTCTTGTCACCACTAAAATAGAGGATGCCCTTGACGGGCTGGAGAATGTTGAATACATACAGTCCAACTCTATGCGTAATGTTTCCAGCACTGAGATAAAATTTGTGGATGATTCTGACTACAAGAAACTCTATGATGAGCTTCGTCTGCGTATCCTGAATATCAAAAATGACCTGCCTGCAGAGGTTGATGAACCCCACTTTTTATACATAGATACGGAGGAGTTTCTTCCTGTTATCGCCGTGAATATTGCAGGGGATGAAGCGAATAAAACCTTGTCGATGCTGGCTGACGAACTTAAAACCGATCTGAGAAAAATCCCTAACGTAGAGAGTGTTACCAAATCGGGGGGAACTGTATGAGGAGTTCCATGTAGCTCTTTCCAGTGCTCAGCTCCGCAAACATGGAGTCTCGTTCTATGAAGCGGCTAAAGCCATAGAGCTGGCTAATATAAAAATACCGGCCGGGGTTTACAGGAAAAAACGGCACTGAATATATGCTTGATGCAGGTTCAAGATTTTCGTCACAGGATAATCTGCTTAACGCCGTGGTTCGAAAGGACGGCGACGGCAATTTTATAAGGGTTCGTGATCTGACTGTATATGCAGGTATGAGCAACAGAGACCCAGATACACTCGTTTCAGTTAATGGCGAGAGCACCGTCCAGCTCATAGTAAAAAAAACTGAGAATGGGTGATACTTCAACCATCGCCGATGCAGTACGTAAGGTATCTGAAGAGTTCGAAAGGGTACACAAGGATGAAGGCATATCTGTTGTGTATACCCATGACTCCACGCTGGAAATCAACGACTCTGTAAAGGTTCTGGGCGGTAACATGCTTATGGGTATTGTCCTTGTAGTGATAATACTTTGGATGGCACTCGGTTTTAGAAATGCCATTCTCACATCCGTCGGTATTCCGTTTTCTATCCTTTTTTTTGCTGTAATGATAAACAGTTTTTTCGGTTATTCTATTAATACAATTACAATATTTGCTTTCGTCCTGATATCGGGGATCATCGTTGATGACTCCGTTATTATTGTGGAGAACATATACAGACACCTGCAGAACGGTAAGAAGTTAAGAGATGCCGTCCGTGACGGTACGGCAGAGATATTCATGCCTGTGACCAGTTCCGCTATAACCACTATTCTGGCATTTATCCCTATGTTCATCATGACAGGCAGTACGGGGGGATTTTTTTCGCTTTTATACCGCTCACTGTAATATTTGCTCTTGCTGCATCGATAATAGAAGCTTTGATAATACTTCCTGTTCATTATTATGAATGGGGACCTAAAAAAGTAAAAGAGCATAAAGAGGACGACCATGCCCATGTTTCCGGAGGCATATTCGGCTTCTTCTGGAAGATATACAGCAGATTGATTACGGTTTTTTTTCTTAATAACTCTATAAAAACACTTTTGGGTGTGACAGTCGTGTTCTGGATCGCCATAGGGATTTTAGTTTTATCTGCAACGGGTATAGTTCCGCTCATAAAGGTAAAGTTCTTCCCCGACAGCTATTACAGATATCATGTGACTTTTGAACTGCCCACAGGGACTCCTGTTCAGATAACAGATAAGATAGTAAAGGATTTTTTTTCGAAATATATAATGTCGAAGGGTGAAGGGGAAGCTTCATCTGCTTCAGGCTATGCTGGATTTTTTGAAGATCAGGATTACGTTCGTCACAGAGGGCACTATTACGGTTCTATCATCGTGACCCTGCCGAATGTAAGTGATCATGATTTTAAAAAAAATATAGAAGATAATGATGTCGCCCTGTATCTCGATTATCTGCGGCAGGATTTGATACAGTATGCCGAGAATAATTATGAGAAATGGGGGGTTAAACCTCAGGTCAATCTTTTTGGGGAGAATACAGGACCGCCGGTCGGTAAGGATGTTAACATCAGAGTGACGGCCAGTTCGGTTGATCTCGCAGAAAAGGCTGCTGATGAAGTTCTGGAGTATCTTAGATCGAATAAAGAGACGCAGGTTCTTCAGGAGCTGCAGGATAACAGAGCAAAACCTCAGACAGCCCTCAAGATTAAGGCGATAGATGATAAAGTGCAGAGGTTCGGTCTGGATAATACTTATGTAACAGCGGTGGCTACCGGTGCTCTCAGCGGAATGTATGCCGGCAAATACCGATCCACGGACGAAGAGGTCGACCTCAGAGTCAAACTGTCGAAAAAAGCCGATGCGTACAATCCCACAGGTGAAGGTATTGTCAATCCGGAGGATATCCTTATGCTCCCTGTGGTGGAGGATGATAAGCGTCCAGTTTATATCGGGGATGTACTGTCTATAGAGTATGACACAGAGCCTAATGTTCTGAGGCGATATAACGGCAACCCTGCCATAACTGTCAGTGCGAATATTCCAAAAGGGGATCAGTTGTCATCAGGTAGAGTGCAGAATCTGGTGAAAACGCACTTCGCCGATATCGCAGAAAGATATCCCGGGGTTGTGATCGCTTTCGGTGGTGAATTTGAAGAGACGCAGAGGGCATTTTCTTCGCTGTTTTTTAGCGTTTATTATCGCTGTTCTCGGAATTTATCTTGTGCTTACGGCACAGTTTAACGACTATTTTCAGCCTATGCTGATACTGTCCGCAATCGCATTTGCAATAATCGGAGTTGTGTATGGAATGTTTATCACACGTTCCACATTTACTATTCAGTCATTTATTGCGGTTGTTGGTCTTGCAGGTGTAGCAGTCAACGACTCCCTTATTCTGATAGATTTTATGAATGTCCGCCGAAAAGAGGGGATGGGGCTGCGAGAGGCTGTCATGTCTTCATGCAGTCAGAGGATGCGTCCTGTTTTGATCACCACGGTGACAACAATGCTCGGACTGCTCCCAATGGCAATAGGCTTTCCGAATAAATCAGTAGAGTGGTCAAGCATGGCGACAGCCTTTACCAGCGGTCTTGCCAGTGCCACTATTCTTACATTGCTTATTGTCCCTGTCGAATATGAGCTGCTTGAGCGTATGCGGATATGGATAAATAATAAACGTGGACACTCGGAATGATTTGTAGATTGAGAATATTTGATGTAAAACTATAGTTGGGACAAATAAATTATGAGGATATGATTTGTTTACGACTGTTATTTTACGTTTTGGAGCATTTTCGAACTCAATTTCGATATCGGGTGCTGAGATGGCACTTGCTGTCGTTATACTTATGGCAGTTTATAAGGTGTATAAAACCCGTGACTATTCAATATTAAAGAAATTCTTCTTTGTATTTCTGATCATGATGGTAATAGCAGAGACCATTTCGACGTTTGCCGGAGTTGACCCGAAAAAACTCAATGAAGACCTATGAAAGCTTTTGGGTGCTTTTTTATCTGCCGTCGATCTATGTGGTTTTTGCAGGCAGAGACAAGATAAGCTACATGCTTTTTTGTTTTCTACGGTGCTATTTGTGCAGGTTTATACGGGATAGCTGAATATTTTTATTTGGATATGTCAAGAGCTGACGGTTTCTTTTCTCATTCACTCACTTACGGTAACGTCTTGGCTTTGGCCGGCGTGGCGGCATTAGGCGTGATTGTTTTTTAGAGGTTATAAACAGAGAGGACATCTTTATACCGCTATAGCTACACTGATTATCGTAACACCTGCTTTGATATTAAGCGGGAGTAGAGGACCTATACTTGCTTTTATAATTACAGTTTTTTGCAATGGTAGTTTACAGATACAGGCTTAAAGGGTTGATCCCTGCCGTGGTTGCAGTGGTGATTCTAGTAGTGGCTGTTTCTCAGATACCGACTGCAAAGGGTAGGTTTATGAAGACATTGAACAATACTTCTGTGACAACGTCATCCATAGGCACACGGCTAGTATTATGGGAGGCTTCCAGTGAGGCTATTATGGCGAGACCGATATTCGGATACGGAAAACGTAATTTTACATCCGAAGTATCGAAATATATCGACGTTCCCACTTCCAGCAGAGCTCATGCACACAATTCATACATACAGTATACTTTTCTCCATGGTTTTTTCGGGCTGTTTGCTCTTATGGGGTTTTTGGGTTCAATAATCTGGGAGATTTGGCGTAGACGCAGATCAGGGGCTTACATTAAGACAGCATTGTTCATCATGTTCGTCTTTCTGCTTGAAGGGCTCACGGAAAATGCCCTCGGAGACTCGGAGGTGGTTATAATGTGTTTCTCTTTAACAGGACTGATGCTGGCTCCGGGGAGACCAGCAATCAGTATGGATGATAATCTCGAAGAATTTAACGAATCGCCACAGACTTAAGCACTTTAACTGCTATTTCGTCCAGTTCATTACTGTCGTCGTTATAGGTGACAGTTGTTTCCCACAGGTCTTTCCCTTTGGTTACTATCACGGAATTAATAACAATCCCTTTCCCTTTCTGCTTTGCGATACCGCTGAGTGAAGCTCCTGTGAGTCCATCTTTCTCATATGGTGAGACGTTGTATGCATAGCTGTCGACTTTCATTACGTTTTTTTTGACCATTCTGGCGAGTTTTTTCTGCATAATCTTCTGCTTCAAAACCCTCTTTTGCAACCGTATGAATGATTCTGAGTGTGAAGACCGTAGTTGCGTACTCGTAAGCATCGTAGCTTTCAAGCAGTTCCTGCGCGTTTCCGTCGAGCTTTACGGGGATATTTTTTTAATTCGTCCGGGGTATAGGTTGTTAGTCCGGTCTCTCCGACAGGTCTGACCTCCCAGTTCTGAGCCGTAACTCTTTCTATTACTACTGCACTGTCTTCAGTCAATACGGCTTCTCTCTCCATATAGTTCTTTAGTATTACAACTCCAACTATAACGAGGGCGGCTATAAATCCGACTATCTTTACGTTCTTCATAGATAAGAATACCTCCGAAAATACTATTATCAGTAATTTAGCAGAATCTATATTAAATTCAAACTATGTTTTTTATTAAGATAATAAAAAAACTGCTTTACAAGTTTTTTTTAATTAAAGATACTCTACTATGAAAACTTATCGAGAGTAGTCGAGGGACAAGGCCCTATGACGCTACAGCAGCCGGTCGACGAAGAGAGTCGGTGTCAGGTGCTAATTCCTACCCAAGTATGGAAAGATAAGTCGATATGTATGCGTACATACCGCCTCTTTTCAAATCCTTGGAAAGAGGCTTTTTTTTTGGAGGAAATCAATGAGCGAACACAGATTTGAAACTCTTGCGATTCACGGGGGCTACAGACCGGACGAGAAGACCGGAGCTACACAGGTGCCTATTTATCATTCAAACGCTTTTCAGTTTGACGATATCGACCATGCTGTGAGTCTTTTTTGATCTGAAAGCAGCAGGACACATCTATTCCAGACTTTCCAACCCTACAGTGGAGGTTTTGGAAAACCGTATCGCGATGCTTGAGGGCGGTTCAGCCGCTGTTGCAACGTCATCCGGTCAGTTCGCAACATATATGGCTATAACGACTATCGCGGGCTCAGGCGATAATATAGTCGCTTCAGGAAAGCTTTACGGCGGAACATATAATCTATTCATACATACATTCAGGAAGCTGGGGATAGAGCTGAGGCTCGTTGATCAGGATGATCTGGAGGCTTATAAGTCATCTATCGATGAGAATACCAAGGCGATATATATCGAATCGATAAGCAACCCTGGGAGTGATATCCCTGATATAGAGTCTATCTCTGCCATAGCAAAAGAGAATGGACTGCCGCTTATCGTGGATAACACTTATGCTACCCCTTACCTCTTTAAGCCTATTGAATACGGTGCGGATATCGTACTTCATTCACTGACAAAGTTTATCAGCGGACACGGTTCTGCTATGGGCGGTATTGTTGTCGATGCAGGAACATTCGACTGGAAAGCGAGCGGTCGTTTCCCTTCTTTCACTGAGCCAGATCCGAGTTATCACGGCACTATCTATGCTGAGTCTTTCGGAAACATGGCTCTGGCTGTAAAGATGAGAGTTCAGATACTAAGGGATGTGGGCGGATGTTTGTCACCTACTAATGCATTTATGATCATGAACGGACTTGAGACGCTTGCCCTCAGGATGGAAAGGCATTGCGAAAACGCTTATAAACTAGCAGGTTATCTGCTTGGCAATGATAAGGTCGCATGGGTTAACTACCCTGATCTGCCTGACAATAAGAATTATACGAGACTTAAAGAGCTTATGCCGAAAGGGAGTGGAGCTATGATATCTTTCGGACTGAAAGGTGGTTATGAGGCGAGTAAATCTTTCATCGAAAGCATCAAGCTTGCTATCCATGCTACAAACCTCGGTGATGTGAGAACTATTGTCACTCACCCTGCAAGCACGACCCACAGACAGCTCAACGATGAGCAACTGAAATCTGCGGGCATACCGAAAGAGCTGGTAAGAGTTAGTGTAGGTATAGAAAATATTGACGATATAATAGAGGACTTCGAGCAGGCTATGGGAGATGCAAAGTAATATGTCTGATTCAGTCGGTGTTGTTAAACCTCAGTTTGTTACTCTTAAAGACGATTTCTTTTTTTGAGAGCGGTCGTGTTGTTTCGTCTATTACCATTGCGTATGAAACATACGGGACACTGAACGAAGAGAAGGATAACGCTATATTGGTTTGCCACGCCCTCACAGGGAGTGCTCACGCCGCAGGTTTTAACCGTGAAGACGAGCAGAAACCCGGCTGGTGGGACCCTATGATAGGTCCAGGCAAAGCTTTTGATACAGATAAATATTTTGTAATTTGTTCAAACTTTCTGGGGAGCTGTTTCGGTACTACCGGACCAAGTTCTGTTGATCCTCAAACCAAAAAAAAGATACGGATTAAAGTTTCCCGTTGTAACCGTCAGAGACATGGTCAAACTCCAAAAGAAGCTTGTCGATCACTTAGGTATCGAAAAGCTCCACTGTGTGGCTGGCGGTTCGATGGGAGGGATGCAGGCTCTTGAGTGGGGGGCAACCTTCCCTTATGCTACAAAGAGCATCCTGCCGATAGCTGCATCTGCCGCTATAACGCCTATGGCGATAGCATTCAACGCCATTGCCAAGTTTTCCATTATGAAAGACCCTAACTGGCGTGGCGGAGATTACTATGACGATGTTATGCCAATTGACGGGCTGGCGATTGCAAGAATGGCAGGACATATCACATATATGTCTGACGAGTCTTTTCACGATAAATTCAGCAGAAGATATGCCACCTTTGAGGGTATATACGATTTTAAAGGGCTTTTTTTTGAAGTGGAGAATTATCTCCGCTATAACGGCTATAAATTCACTGAGTATTTTGATGCCAATTCGTACTTATATGTTCTTAAAGCGATGGATATCTTTGACCTTTCATACGGCAGAAACAGTTTGAAAGATTCTCTCAGGCTTATTTCGCCCAAGACATTGTTCATTACGTTTACGTCAGATTTCCTCTTTCCGCCATATCAGACGGAGGAACTGGTTACTCTGATGAAAGAGGTCGGGCACGAACCTGAGTGGGTGAATATCGAATCCAGCTATGGGCACGATGCATTCCTGCTTGAGGCGGAGACGCAGACGGATATCATAAAAGATTTTCTGGCGAAGGTCTGATGGGTTTCAATAATAGTTCAGAGAATTATCTCAAAAGCAGTGATCACGCCGTGGGGACTGATCTCGAGTATTTTTCACAATATTTCAAAGATAAACACTTTCATAAAGCTTTGGATGTGGCCTGTGCAGCAGGGCATTTTGCCAATGCTTTCAATGCTGACGAAGTATATACGACCGACTTGAGTTTTAACATGTTAAAGACAGCCAAAGAAAACATGGGATTAGATATGCCGGCACTTTCCAAGGCTGAGTTTCTGCCTTATAAAGCAGGTTCATTCGATCTTGTCGGCTGTCGTATAGCCATGCACCATTTTAATAATCCATGTATGTTTATGAACGAAGTTTTTTCGTGTACTTAAGCCGGGGGGGATATTTTGTCCTGATAGATTCAGTTGTCACAAAGATAGAGGACGAGGATTTAAACAGGCTGGAACTTATTCGGGATACTACTCATCATAGAAGCCTCCGTGAAGAAGAGATAACAGGCATCGCAGAGGCAGAAGGTCTTTTGGTGGAGAACATTCAAGTCTTTCTAAAGTGCCATGACTTTGCAGAGTGGGCACGCAGACTGAAACCATCAGAACAGCAGTACGAAGCAACCGTAAAGGCTTTTCAGAGTCTGCCTGACAGGATAAAGAGAGAGCTGCAACTTGTTGAAGACGGCGATAAAATCATATCATACACAGATAAAAAAAGGTTTCTTCTGTTTCAGGAAAAGCTGATTATTTTACTTTCACTTCTTAATCTATAGTTGTAGTAACATCGTCACAAAATAAAATACTGATCCCCATTTATCATTGCAGGGTATAAAGAATTCATTTATTGTGGGGCATGGTTGAAAATGAGAACAGGTAAACGATTTAACCTGCCGGTTATCGGGCGTTGGTTCATTCTTGGGTCTATCGTCGGTTTGGTCGCCGGTATTGGTGCTATAATCTTTTTTTTGCTGCTTCAGGGGAGTGCATATATCTTCATGGATTACCTCATGGGGATGCGTGTCGAGGAGACTGCAGGTGAACCTGCACATTTCGGTCATGCTACGACAGAGCTGAAACGCTGGACAATATTTTTTATCCCTGCTCTCGGCGGTCTGATATCTGGTTTTCTTGTTTATAAATTTGCTCCCGAGGCGGAAGGTCACGGTACAGACGCAGCTATCAAAGCTATTCATTATAAAAAACGGCTACATTCGCTGGCAAGTCCCGATAATCAAAACTCTCGCCAGTGCTATCACTATAGGAACGGGTGGTTCAGGAGGACGAGAAGGACCAATCGCACAGATTGGTGCAGGTTTTGCGTCATTTTTTGGGCTGTACTTTAAAGCTTTCGGACAGAGAGAAGCGTATTCTGACTGCTGCCGGAATGGGTGCAGGGGTTGGGGCTATATTCCGCTCACCGCTTGCAGGTGCGATATTCGCTTCAGAGGTTCTTTATGCCAGTTCAGATATGGAGTATGAGGCACTTCTGCCGTCAACTATCACGTCAATCATAGCTTATTCTGTTTTTTTGCAGTTTTTTTCGGCTGGGATCCTTTGTTTGATACGCCTGATTTTATCTTCAGAAATCCTATCGAGTTGATCGGTTATTCCATACTCGGTTTCGCGTGTGCTCTCTTCGGCTGGATGTACGTGAAGACGTTTTATAAAATACACCATACTTTTAAGCAGATGAAAATCAGCAATTATATAAAGCCTGTTATCGGCGGTTTCCTCACAGGGTGCATAGGTTATATGATACCTGAGGCTCTTGCAGGGGGTTATTCGCAGATAGAACTCGGCATGCACGGTCAGTTGGGTTTAGGTTTTTTTGTTTATCCTGATTTTTTTTGCTAAAATACTCACCACATCTTTCAGTATCGGTTCAGGCGGTTCGGCAGGAATCTTTGGCCCTTCTATGGTTATCGGTGCTTCCGTCGGCGGTTTTGTCGGGCTTGCACTATATAATATAATGCCGATTCTGGCTCCCGAACCCGGGGCTTATGTCGTAGTGGGTATGGCAGGTTTCTTTAGCGGTATAGCTAATACTCCTCTGTCTACAATCATCATGGTCAGTGAGATGACAGGGAATTATCATCTGCTTGTTCCGTCCATGTGGGTTAGTACCCTCGCATTTCTGCTCCTTAGGAAGACTAAAATGTATGAGAATCAGGTGGCAATGCGAAGTGATTCACCTATACACAAAGGGGAATTCTTTGTGCAGGTGCTTCAGGATATAAAGGTAAAAGAGGTGATGCGTCCTGACCCTATTACGCTACGTGAGGACATGCGTTTTTATGATGTCCTGCATTTTATACCCAAGACAAAGCATAACAACTTTCCTGTGGTGAAAGAGGATAATACTCTTGTCGGTGTGCTTCTTTTCGAAGAGATCAGAGAGTTTGTTTTTGAAGAAGGGCTTGAGGATATAGTCGTGGCTGGCGAAGTTTGCGAAAAGGGTGTGCCTACTATCCTCCCCTCAAATTCACTCGCTGATGCGATCGAGAGCATCGGGTTTAAGAATGTAGAACTCCTCCCTGTTGTCGATGAAGTGGATAATACAAAGCTCGTCGGTATTATCACCAGAAGGGACATTATATCCACATATAACAAAGTCCTTCGTAAACGTCAGAAAGCCAGCGAAGAAGAGGGCGAATTCTAAAGTCCTGCGGCTTTAAGCTTATTTCTAGTTAATCAAATTTACAGCCTATCTTATGAGTCTCCTGTTAGCCGATCGATGCATTAAGGATTACAGGTTATTCTTATCATTATGGAGAGACCTAAAAAAGAGACACCAATCAAAAAAAATAAAAAAAACTCTAAAGTAATTGAAATCCTGGCCGATACGATAAAGGCAAGGATGCGAAAAAAAATACAACAAGGAAGTGCCAATGTAGGTGCGTCCATGAGTGGCATTACATTTGCGTCCAATCCCGTTGCCTCTAAATCAGGTTTATACCTGAATAGATATCAGGAAGCGGTTAACAAATCTATAGAGCGGTTGTCTTCAGGCAAAAAAAATTCAATTCCGCCAGTGATTCGCCGAGCGAAACAGGTTATATCAACAAGTTTCGTGCAGCGATTATGTCAAACAAACAACTGAGTGATAATCTTCAGGACAATATAAGTATGCTCCAGACGGCAGACTATGCCATTACCGGTACAGGCGGCATATCTTCTATCCTTGCGACCATCAGAGAACGTGCTATTCAGGCTCAGAACACCACTCTGACCTCTCAGGATAAGCAGAATATTCAGCAGGAGATAGAAGACCTTATAGACGAGCTTGACGATGTTGCAACCACCACGGAGTTTAATACGAAGAAACTCCTGAACGGTGAACTAGGTGCTACCCTTACAAGCTCTGATTCAGGGCTTGCAGGTTATGCAACTGACAGGATCAGTTCCGACTCGTATCATTTTACAGATATCCTCGGTGCAACAAAGCATCTATACGATGCCGACAATGCCCCCTCAGGTACAACAGATATCACGGGCAGTGATTATGATTATTCAAAAAACATTAGGAACAACAGCTACTTTCACTCTTGATGGTGCTAATGCAACTGCTGACGGAGATTTTGAAGTAGTGTTTTCCAGCAGTACCGCATTTGATGTTTATAACAACTCTACAGGGGTGGTTACTGCTTCGGGTACGACGGGGACAGAGTTCAGTGTTAATGGAATGGGGATCACTATAGCCGCAGACGGTACTAACGATGACGGGTATAAATACAATTTTTCACTGACTAACGGCAATAATACGCTTACGTCAGTCGAAGAGGGGAACAGAGGATTGTCCGCAAACACATCTCTGGCCGGAACCAGCTGGGGGGAGTGATGCGATGATGAACTCCTATTTCGATATAAAGTTTCAGTTCGACAGCGGCACTTTGAAATATGCAGCATTTGACCCCGACGGAAATAGGATGGGTTCTTGGGTGGCATCTGGTGATAAGTTTGAAGCCTATGAATCATCAAAGCTCGACGGAAGTGAATTTAATTTCACATCTGCCGATGCAGGTGTGGGCGATACATGGCGTGTGCAGTTTGCGAACTACGACTCACTTCAGTCTGCCGGAGGGACTATTGTTGTTGGTAACGCTGATTCATCATTTTCTGTCAGCTACTCAGGTACAGACAGACTAAGCGACATCGTTAGTTCTATCAATGCTAACGGCGGTAATATAGCCACTGGTTCACTGGACACATCCACAGGCAGCAGTATTTTAAATATAGAAGCAGTTGAATATGGCGAGGAAGCGAGATTGAGCATGTATGACAGCTCAGGAAACTTCGTCTCTACGCTCGGGCTTACAGAGGAAGCGGACACAGGGCTTGATGCTTCACTTAAATACAATGGGCAGGAACATACTTCTTCCACAGGATATTTCTATAACGTGGCAGATGATATCGTTTTTTTTGAAGTGGCAAACGGTGCTGATATAAGCTCCGGGTACGTCAGTGTGAGTAATAAATCTGTCACTCAGGCAACCAACATTAATGGTCCGGACGGCATGAGTATGTTTATCAGAGACCTTTCGGCACAGGGGCTTGGGCTGATGAGAGCCGACGATACCTATGCGTTGGATGTTACAACGTCCACAGGTGCTGAGAAGGGAGTATCTCTGGTTGATTCAGTTATGAAGACTGTTGATGCCGCATCGAGTAAGATCGGAAGCATGGTAAACAATCTGGATTCGCATACTTCGTTTATCTCAAATATGAATAATGAGTATGAGTCAAACCTCAGTCTGCATGAGGATACCGACTTTGCCGAAGAGACTACAAACTATTATATGGCCACAGTGGGCAGAGATGCGGCGGCGGCTATGACGGCACAGGCCAACCTGCATCCACAGAGGGTTCTGCAGTTGCTGGGACTCATCGCAGGTCAATAAATCAGATAAAAGGAGGTTATTATGACCAGAATAGATAGTAACCCAAATGCTACTTATGCAAGAGAGCAGATGGAGAGTACGGAAAGGGCACAAGAGAAGCAGAGAGAAGAGAATATGCGTTCCGAACGTATTAGTGAGAGCGTAGGAGTGAGAATAGGCAGGAGCAAGTCAGGTCAGAAGAGGTAGAGAGAGTGCGTGCCAGAGAAGAGAACAAGGGCGTAAATCTGGACGAAATGGCATGATTCTGTAGAATGTAAGAATTATTAAGAATATTGTTTAATATGTTGAAAGGTGTAGGGCTGTAAATTGTTTACAGCCCTTTTTTATTGTGTGCAAACAATATTTACTCCTGAATAAACTCGTGTTATAATAAATCAGACAAGATTAGGGGTATTTATTGTGAAAAGATTATTTGCAACGTGTTTACTGTTGTCTCTCGTTTTTTTTGGGCTGCGAGATGAAAACAGACAAGATAGATATCGGCTATATGGGGACTCTGTCCGGCAGATATTCTGATCTGGGACAGGCAACTCTGCAAGGTGTCATGCTTGCTGTGGAACATGCTAAGCAAGGTTCGCGGGTGAACCTCATAGTTAAAGATGACCATGGAAAAGCCGATGTGAGCATAAAGGCTTTAAATGAATTGGATACGGCAGGCGTGAAATATGTTATAGGTCCTAACCTTAGCAGTGTTGCCACATCTGTTGTTCCTATGCTGGAGGCTCATGATATGTTTATGCTGAGCCCGACAGTCAGCACATCAGCTCTGGCAGGCTTGCGTGATAATTTCATGCGGACTATGCCGCATAATAATTACAGGCAGGCTGAAATAATTGCTAAATATCTAATCGGTAAGCTAAACGTTAATAGCGTGGTTGTGATGTATGACTCGAGAAATGCGTCATACTCAAACGATATTGTCAGGAAGTTTACAGAAGCATATATGCGTGCAGGCGGCGAGTTGCGTGCAGTAAGGTCGTTTAATCCTGATTCCGGAGCGAGTCTGGGGAGTTTGCTTGATGATGATATCTCCAATCCTCCGGATATGTATTACGTTATAGGTTCAGCCATGGATACTTCTCTGCTTATATGGCAGATCAAAAAAAGCAGGGTTCAGCTCCGAGATACAAATAAGGAAATGGGCTGCTTCCAATGAATTTTTTCAGACTTGGAGGCGAGGCCATAGAAGGGGTAAAACTTTTCGATTACTATATCAACGAATCTATCGGTGCTTATATTGAATTTGAAAAGAGATATAAAGAGAGATTCCAAAAAAGCACCGTCATGGATGAGTATATACGGTTATGAAGCTGCCAGTATGCTTATTAACTCCCTTGACGACCTTAAAGCAGGTAAAACTTTTAATGACGCACTCAGGGAGGCGGCTAAAGCTAATCAGTTGCTTGTAGGTCTGGAGTTTGATGACTACGGGGATGCTTTTTTTTGCCTCTTCACTTCTTTGAAATCAATAATGGTAAAACAGCTTACAAAGGCATGGTGGAATGAAGAAAAAAGGCAAGCATAGGGCAACTTTTTTCTTCTTACATTTTCATTCTTTTTTTTAATTATTCCTCTTACTATTGTATTTCTTCTGTTCATCTTTTCTGTATATGAATCTAACAAAACCAAAGTTTCTCAGGATTTGCAGGTTGTGAGTTATGCATTAGCCAGTAAGGTTAACGCCAGACTCGAAAGCCCCACGCGGTATCTTAATGTCATTGCGGATACATATGCTAAGCAGGGGGGGGATGATGAGCATATTACTCAGCTGCTTGCATCCGGAGTTGAAAAGTTTCCTATATTTGACTCTATCTATATTCTGGATAGAGACAAATATGTAAAGAAGATGTCGTTCAGTGCTCTGAGCAAGTATCACAAGAGTGATTTTTACGGAATAAAACTGAGTGATGTCCGTGGGTTTCAGGATTTTAGCGTGTATTGGAGCAGACCTTTTGTCTCTCTTGTTACCGGGAATTATATAGTGAGAGTATCTATACAGGTGCCCTCCGGATATATCGTGGGCGATCTAAGTCTTAAGCTGATTGCTGATACTTTGATACGCGCCAGGGAGAGAGAGTACGCGAATATATTCATTGTGGATGCAAAAGGGGATGTTGTCTCCGCGAGTGATGCCTCTATGAGTATCGTACAAGAGAACCGTTTTTCTCATCCTCTGGTTAAAGACGTTTATCATGGCGGACACATTGTTGTCGGTTACCAATGGGGTGAGCATAAATACGCAGGTTCAGGTTTCAAAATCCCTATTGCCGACTGGTATCTGATATTGGAGCAGAGAGAAGATATCGCATTTAAGTTATTTTATGAAATCCTTTTCGTTACAAGTATCTCAGCACTATTTGTCGGTTTTTTTTATTATTGTAGTGCTGTATCTGATCAAAAGGAAACTGATCAGCCCTATACAGTTGCTGACCTCCAGAAGTGAGTTGATAGCACGTAATCAGTCGCCGGGTTTCACGGATGCAGACAAGAGCGTGTTTAAAGAACTGCGAACACTCTATTATGCATTTGAAGAGATGTCGGAAAAGATCAACGAGAGAGAGGCGGAGCTTAAAAAGAAAGAAGAAGAATATGTCAGATCCATCTTCGACTCCACAACAAACACGGGTATCCTCGTTATCTCTGAAGGTGAAGAGTCTATCATAAATGATGCAAATACCGGTGCACAGCTCATGTCAGGGTATAAGATGTCTGAGCTGCTCGGTCTGCCCCCCTTCTGCTCTCGTTACAGGAGTTAAGAACGATATAGGCAGACTGCAGGCAGAGGCTAGAGACAGAAATACAGCGGTCAGCGGTCGTTTCACTATGACGAAAAAGAATGGGGTTTCATTCCCTGTTTTATGTACGGTACATCCTCTGAATGACTTTCTCGACGAGGTTGATACTTATATTGTAGTTTTCATAGACATTTCAGAGCTTGTTCGCATCCAGACAGCTCTGGAGAGTGAGAAGGAGCGGTTGGATGTTACTCTCAAAAACATCGGTGAGGGTGTGCTAGCCGCAGATAAGCTGGGGAGGATCACTCTGGTTAATAGCAGCAGTGAGAATATTCTCGGGCAGAAGATGCGTTTTCTTATCGGACAAAATGTTAAAGATGTATTGCAGATATATGATTATATGTCGGGCGAAGGTATTACAAATGAGCTGACATCTATGGAAAATACTTCAAGGAGAACATTCAAAGCGAATATTGTCTCTGCCAGCGGAGCAGGAGTAACCACTGTGACGATAACCGCCTCTGTTATTCTGAGCAATAAAGGGGAGATAGTCGGCTTTGTTTATGTTTTCAGAGATATCTCAGAGAGTATACGCATGGATCAGGAGCTGATTGCCAGAAAACAACAGCTCGAAGAGATAAACAGTGATCTGGAGATAAGAGTAAACGAAGAGGCCAGCAAGAGAAGAAAGAATGAGCAGATGCTTTTTTGAACAGGCAAAGTTCGCTGCTATGGGGCAGATGATCAGTGCTATTGCACATCAGTGGAGACAGCCGCTTAACGCTCTGGCTCTTTATACGCAGGATATTGAAGACGCGTATGACGCCGGAGAAGTTAATGCAAAATTTCTAACTATATACGTCGAAAACTCAATGAAACTGATAAATCACATGTCGAATACGATAGATGATTTCAGAAACTTTTTTCCATTCCACAAACTCAAAAGAGAAGGCAAACCTCGTCTCTGTGCTGACACAGAGCTTATCTCTTGTGGGTACACAACTGAAGAGCCAGAATATCGATTTCGAATTCTGCATAAAAAACAGATAAAGACACGGATATATTTATTAATGATATGCCTGATGAGAAAGCCTCTTATGGTGCAGATGTATTTATCTTCCCTAGCGAGATAAAGCAGGTTGTGCTCAATATTCTTCAAAATGCAAGGGATGCAATATCTGAAAAAACGAATAAAAAATGCTGAAACAGGCAGGGAAGATACATGTTTTTTGTGGAGTATATGGCGGACAAGGTTGTGATTTCGATCAGTAATGATGGAGGGAACATACCGGAGGATGCTCTGACCAGTATATTCGACCCTTATTATACTACAAAGCCTGAAGGGGAAGGGACAGGGATAGGTCTGTATATGTCAAGGATTATGATTGAAGAGCATATGGGCGGACTGCTGACGGCAGAGAATACAGAGGACGGGGCAAAGTTTACCGTCACCCTTTATTACGAGGGTGTTTAATATGTAGATTGTTTTGTGCATGCATTTATGGTATGAAAAAAATATCATTAATAATACTTAGGAAAAGAAATGGGACTTGTTTATATTGACGACATAAAGCCTGGAATGAAATTAGAGAAAGACCTTTTCTGCCCTAATGGTCGTTTTCTGCTTGGTGCTGAGTCTGTATTTGAGGCTAAGCACATTAAGATTGCACGCTCCTGGGGCATCACGGAAGCATACATAGCCGGTGCAGATAAAAAAATCACTGGATAGTGCTGCGGAAGAGGAATTCTCTGTTGAAACTCTTGCTACAACAGAACAAATCTTATCTATGAACTATCAGCATGCGGACATGAGTGTTGATATCATGCAAGAGGTATATCGCTTAAATAAACTCACCTTGGCATCAGCCATAGATCAGGGCAAATGCAATACAGAAACGCAGAATAACAATGTCTTAGAAGATTTTCCGCCTCCAAAGGAACTGAATAAAGCCAATATGTCTGCCGCATGGATTGTGGAAAAAAAAGAGGTGGGGTTGGCTTCATTTCCGGATATCTATTACAAAATCAACGAAGTTCTTAATTCCCCCCGAAGCTCAGCTTCCCATATGGCTGACGTGGTGGAAAAGGACACAAGCCTGTCAGCAAAACTGCTAAAGATAGTTAACAGTGCATTTTACAGTTTTCCTTCAAGATAGACTCTATCCGTCGTGCCATAACAATTATAGGTACTAAAGAGTTAGCTACATTAGCGATCGGCATATCTGCCATTGAAGCATTCAAAGGGATACCGGACAATCTGACAAATATGAAAGTGTTCTGGAGACATTCCATCGCATGCGGAGTTTTCGCAAGACTGCTCGGAACATATGTTGATGGGGTATCCACTGAGAGGCTGTTTGTTTCCGGATTACTGCACGACATAGGCAGGCTGGTGATCTTCAGGGCTTTGCCTGAGCATTCTGCATACTCGCTTTTTTCTGAGTATGAAGGAACGCAGACCTCTGGCTTCTGTGGAGAAAGAGATATTTGGTTTTGAGCACGCAGACGTAGGCAGCACATTGATGGATAAATGGAAATTTCCTTCTAAACTGGTCAGAAACGTGAGATTTCATCACGCTGAGGCTGCTGTGGATATAGAATCATCGATAATTAATATCGCTGACTGTTTAGCCATAGCATTCGGTTCATCAATCTCAAAATCAACTATTGTACCTTCAATTAATTCAAAGGTATGGGAGTCACTCGGTTTGTCGGCATCGGTTATACAGCCGATAGTGAATCAGTCCGACAGGCAGATTGAAGAAATAGAAGAAGTCTTCTTTTCGGTGAGCTAAATGAACAATAATAATAGATTACACTTCCTTGAAGAGAGAGCTGATTTTCTCGAAAGGGAGAAGAATGACACTCTTAAGGCTCTTGAGAATGTGATAGAGGTGGACGACCTTACCGCCAGTCTGAATAAACTGAAAAAATTCCGACCTGATCATAGATAAAGCCTACGACAAGGTTTCAAACCTTATAAAAATAAAATCCGCCGGTTTTCTTCTGGTAGAAGAGAACAGTGGTCTCTTTTCGCCTGCCTGGTTTCATCCGGAAGATTGCAGAGAGGAAATATTGAGCGAGACCGATAACCTGATTATGGACAATACTTTTGCTCTGGCTATCAAGGCAAACAGGTGTTTCACTGTTAAGAGTAAAGCTTAAGGGGACCCTGCTTGTCCATGCTCTTTCAACTGTCTCCAGAACCAGAGGCATGTTTATATGCTTGCTGGACATGAACAAAGAAGACGTGCCGGACGCTGTATTTTCTCTCATTACTATTATAATGAACTCTACTGCTCATCTTTTAGAGAGCTACGAGCTGTACAATAGAAATAGAATCTCGAACGAACTGCTCAGCAAGAGCGTAAAAAGGCTCGAACAGTCTGAAGTGCACCTCAAAAGCTTCAACGAGAAGCTTGAGGCCGAGGTCAACTCCAGAACAAAAGAATTAAAAGCTACTAACGATTTGCTGGAAAATGAAATTGGTGAACGTAAAAAAAAGATCGAAAAAATTACTCATTCAGCAGAAAGATGCTCTTGAAAACCTAAACCAGACCCTCGAAAACAGAGTGATGGTAGAGACTGAAAATCGTCGCAAAAGCGAGCAGGTGATGCACGAGCAGAGTAAGCTTGCAGCCATGGGGCAGATGTTGACTGCAATTTCACATCAGTGGAGGCAGCCGCTCAATACACTAGGTTTAGTTATACAGGATATGCTGGATGAACATGCCGAGAAAGGAATATCTGATGAGTATTTACAGGAGGCTGTAGCAAAGCCGTTAAACTTATACTCCATATGTCTTCAACCATTGATGATTTTTTGTGATTTGGTTAAGAGTGACGGAACTGATACTCATTTCAATATTTATGAAGCTGTGCAAGAGGTTACGGCTCTTGTGGAAGAGCACTACAGCGAATTGGGTATATTTATTGAAAGGTTGAAATCAGCAGAGCAGGATAGCTCTGATTTAATTGTTACAGGTGATCAGGGTGTGTTTAAGCAGGTGATGCTTAATTTGTTGGCAAACTCGAAGGACGCTATATCGGCGAGACTCGACAGCGGAAAGATTTCACGAGGCACTATAAGTATTAATATTCAGCTGGATGGTGAAAATATTATAGTGGAAGTCGTTGATAACGGCGGCGGTGTCTCTGAGAAGATTATGGCAAGGATATTCGAACCTTATTTCACTACCAAAGATCCAAGCACAGGTACGGGGATAGGGCTTTACATGTCGAAGATATTTATAGAAGAGCATATGAACGGAAAGGTAAGTGTTTCAAACACCGGTGACGGTGCTTCTCTCAAAATCCAAATAGCAAAAGTAAGTCTTTAATAATTATTGTATATCATTTGCTTATCAAGTCTCTGTGGGGTATCTTGGGTTGTAAGATATAATCCATGCAGAGTTTATTTTAATAGTTATATTTATTGTTACCTTAGTAATTAAACAGAGAGTGATTTGATATGGACAGCTCTGAAATCATAAAAAGCAGTAACGAATCCTACCTCAGGCAAGTTTTTAACGCATCGGGTGATGCCATGATTCTGCTTGATAAAAGCGGGGTTATACTGGACTGCAATGAACAATTTTGCAGAGAGGTCGATAAAGAACTTTCAGAGTTAATAGGCATTGTCATATGGGATGTGACAGCAAAAGAGGATGTCGAAAACCGTAAAAAAAAGTATTTTGATGCGGTTGTAGATTCAGGAGAGCCTTGCCGAGTAGAGGTTTTGGGCAGATGCGGCTGGCTGGATATGTCAGTACAACCCATAGGGACAGACAAAATCGTAATATACGCTCGTGATATTACTAATTTCAAAAAAAGCTGAACTTCTCGAAAAAAGTTAATGAAAACAGACATAAAGCACTAGCTGTGCTCGGGCAGATGTATGAGGCCGATTTCGAAGAGATATTAGAATATGCTCTCGACAGTGCTCTTATGCAGACTTCCAGCTTTGGCGGTTATATAGCCGAAGTGCACAGTGACAAGACTATATTTCTTAAGGCGGTTAAGGTCCCTTGCGAACACACAGAAGTTATCATCGGCTCGGTGGAGATGTTTGCCGAGGACTATAAGAGTATTCAGGAATTGATCATAACTAGAAAGCCTGTCACGTTTTCGACAGAGACCTCAGACCTGCCGTCGGCTGAAGGTTTACCTGTGGTTATTGCTTCCTACGGTGCTTTAGTCCCTGTTCTGGCAAATGGCGAGGTTAAGCTTATAGTCGGAGTTTACGGCAGGGACGAAAGCTATACAGAGATCGACTGCATCGGACTTATGCATTTTATGGACGGTGTATGGAGACTCAAGGAACGTATAGACGCCGAAAAGACCATTAACCAGCTTAATGAACAGCTTGAGAAGAAAGTTGCTCTCCGTACGGCACAGCTCAGAGAGAGTGAGATAAGGTTTCGTACTGCATTTGAATCCACGGCTAACGGGATGGTTATCGTCTCGCTGGATCTCGAAATATTGCAGGTGAATAAAGCGTTTGCCAATATGACAGGGTACAGAGAGGATGAACTGGTCGGGGTTAGCATAACCTCCATAACTCATCCGGATGATGTCAGTGTGTCGGTGGATGCGGTGAAAGGTCTGCTGAATGGTGAAGAGAAACGTGTCGATCTTATCAAAAGATACATAGGCAAAGACGGCAGAATAGTGATAACTTCTGTGGATTTGGCAGTTATCAAAGCCGAAGATGATAAGCCGACATACCTTGTTGCGAATATCCTTAATATCACGGAAGTTGAGAGGACAAGGAAGGAACGTGACAGGATTTTTGAGCTGAGCACCGATATTATCGTAATCTGTGATTTTAAGGGCTACATCCTATATGTTAATTCGGCAGTGGAGAAGGTGCTGGGTTATAAACTGGATAAGCTTATCAATAAACGGTTTAACAGAGTTCTGAATCGACAGGATGCGAAACAGGCAGAACAGCTCTTTGGACGGCTGGTGAAAGAGGACGAGATAGTTAATTTTGAGTCTATGCATACTTCGAAAAATAATAAAGCAATATGGATATCATGGTATTTTACCGTTGATAGGGCAAACAATAGAGCATACGGGATAGGGCGTGATATTACCCGTCGTAAAAAAATATGAAAAAAAAGGCTGAAAACCGCAAAAGAACAGGCGGAAAAAAAAGCAGATTTGGCAAAGAGTGAGTTCCTTGCAAATATCAGTCACGAGATAAGAACACCTCTTAATGCTGTTTTAGGTTTCAGTGAGCTGCTTTCGTCAAGGGTGTTTGATTCCAAGGCTCTGTCGTATCTCAGCTCAATAAAGGCGAGTGGTAAAGCTCTGCTGACGCTGATTAATGATATCCTTGATATTTCTAAACTGGAGTCAATGGCTTTAGAGCCTGTGTTAGTGCCTGCGGATATGCGTGTGTTTGTCGAAGAGATTGCAAAAGTTTTCCGTCATAGGGCAGAGAGTAAAGGGCTGACTTTAAAGTACGAAGTAGACGAGTCTGTTCCTGAGGCTCTTATGCTTGACGTTTCAAGGATGCGACAGGTTATGCTCAACCTTATAGGGAATGCCGTCAAATTTACCGACAGGGGAGAGGTGAGTATCCGCACTTACTGCAAAGAAGCTAAAGGTGGTCATGTTAATCTGAATATCTCTGTAAAGGATACGGGTATCGGAATACCACATAAAGAATTCAAGGATATATTTTTACCTTTCAGGCAGAAAGAAGGGCAGAATGTTAATAAGTACGGCGGTACAGGACTGGGGTTATCTATATCGGTTAAATTGGTAAAAATGATGGGCGGAGATATACGTGTGGAGAGTGAAATCGGTAAGGGGAGTACGTTTACCGTATCCGTTCCGAATATTATAAAGAGTGAACGAATCATGCCGGGGGATGCCGGTATAGGGGTTCATATAAGGTTTAAGCCTGCGAGAGTGCTTGTTGTTGATGATGAATCAAGCAGGAGCATAATCAGAGAGCTGTTGGAGAATTGCGGTTTATTCGTTATGGAAGCTCAATACGGCGTTGCGGCAGAGCTGATTGCTTCGGAGGTAAATCCTGACCTTATCCTGCTTTCAGATACGCTTCCCGATATGTCTACCGCAGAGGTGACAAAAGGGATAAGGAATAAGCTGGGTAAGGAGAATATCAGGATAGTGGGGCTGATTTCTGCCCTGCGTGATGAAGGGACTCCAAAGTATTTTGATGATGTGTTTATTAAACCTATATCGGAAGGCGGTCTGATGGAAGTCTTAGAGAGATTTCTGGATGTGGAAGAGCGTATTGTCGATGAAGCCTATGCCATACCTATTGCAGGGAATGGGCGGGGGATCGTGATATCCTTAATATAGCTATAGATGACGAGCTGAATAATCTCTTTTCCAGATACAGCGGTGTTGTGGATTTTACATATCTCACTGAAGTAGTTAATGTATTAAGAAAGAAGAGCTTGGATTTAAACAGCACTAATATGCTGGCACTTGCGAAAAAAACTGGACGGTTACATAGACAATCTGGAGATTGAGAATATCAAAACAATAATGGACGAGCTGTTTAGAATGGTTCATAAAGGTTAAATCGGGTAATCATATGAAAATGAATGTACTTATAGTTGATGATAATCAGCAAAACCTTAAGGTCTTGGGTAATGTATTAAAAGAGAATACAGACTATGGTCTTGCCTTTGCGATGAATGGTGAAGAGGCGTTGGAGTATATTTCCAAAAGTGTCCCCGACATGATTCTTCTTGATGTTATGATGCCCGGTATAGACGGGTTCGAAGTTTGTAAAAGGCTGCAGGAGAATGAGGAGACGGCGGATGTCCCTGTCATATTCATCACAGCCAAGAGTGAACCTGAGGATGTTGTCAGAGGATTTCGTGTGGGTGGGATGGATTATATTACCAAACCTTTTAATGAAGCCGAACTGCTCGTGAGAATCAATACCCATATGGAACTGAAACGATCCAGAGACGAGCTTGAGCAAAAGAACAGAGAACTGACGGAAGCCTATGACAAGATCGAACATCTTGCTCTGACGGATACTCTCACCGGGATAGCTAACAGACGGCACATTTCCAATCTGATGGGGAAAGAGGTTTCACGCTGTAAACGCAGCGGCAGTATATTCTCTATGTTGATGTGCGATATCGACTTTTTTTAAGAAGGTGAATGACACCTACGGGCATGATACAGGGGATTACGTGCTTAAGAGGGTTGCCGGGCTGATTCAGGAGAGACTGCGTGATCAGGATGTGCTGTCCAGATGGGGTGGAGAAGAGTTTCTTATAATGCTCCCTGAGACCGGTATAGAGGATGCCGTTGTGGTAGCTGAAAAGCTGAGGGTGGCTATTGAAACAGCGAGGATGGAGTTCGGTGAGCACCATTTTTTCTATAACGATGACTATCGGTGTTGCCACCTATGAAAAGGATCTAGGCATAGAGAAGAGTATAAAAAAAAGCTGATGACGCTCTTTATCAGGGGAAACAAAACGGAAGGAACAGGGTTGTTCAGGCTGTGACGAAGCTGAGACACTCTATCTAAAGATAGTTGACCGCATCTCTCAGGTTATCTATGAAATAGTCCGCTTCTTCCACAGGCTCGTCGTTGTACTTGCTTGATAAGAGTATAGTCGTTTTGAGACCTGCATTCCTGCCTGCCTGAATATCAGATTGTTTATCGCCTATGATCACTGATTCTGTTTTCGATATGTCATGCTTTTTTATAGCCAGATTTATCATACCCGGTTGCGGTTTTCTGCATGTGCAGGGTTCGGAGAATTTCGGATGGTGAGGGCATATGAAGAAGTCTTTGATCTCTATTTCTCTCTTTGCAAACTGCTCTTTCATCCAGTTGTGCAGAATTGCTACATCCTCATGTGAATACAGACCACGGGCAATGCCCGACTGGTTGGTTACGACGAATATGGTGTACCCTTTTTTGCTGAGCGTCAGCAAGGACTTCAAAAATCCCATCAGTAAACTCTACATCCTCAATCCTGAACAGGTATCCCTTGTCTATATTTATGATACCGTCCCTATCTAAAAAAGAGTGCTTTTGTCATTTTTTCGACCACCTTATTTTAGCAGGTATAAACTATATTATTTTTTAGTTATTAATGATTAAATAGCATAAATTTAAAGTTTATGGTGAAAAAATATTCATAATGAAGATAGTATATAATACGACATTAAATATGAGCAGGTAATTATTATATATGGGATCAATCGTCACCTTTGCAAACAAAAAAAGGGCGGGAGTGGGAAGACTTCTTCGGTTGTGAATTCTGCGGGGGGGGTTCTTGGGGCAAGAGGGTATAAGGTTCTTTTAATCGACCTTGATCCGCAGGCTCATCTCTCTTTCTGGTCAGGGGTAAACACTTACGACACTTATCTATGCATATATGATGCTTTGATAGGTAAATGCTCCGGTGAAGATGCTCTTTTCAAGACGGAGCACGGTCTGTTTGATGTGATTCCTGCTGCTACAAACTTCTCTATGGGGTTGCTGAGGGATCTTCTGGATGGTGAACGCCCTGAGGGACGTTTAACTAAAACATTAATAAATTTAAAAAATAAATACGACTATATTCTGATCGATACGCCGCCGACTGTTGCGGTGCTGACCCTGAATGCACTGGTTGCATCCACGCATGTTATGATACCTATACTATTGAATTTCCTAGCTATAGAAGGGCTGGCACAGCTCACCCAGAGTATATATAAGATAAATGCAGGGTTTAATCCCGATGTCAGGATGGCAGGGATTATTCCTAACCAGTATGATATCAGAAGCAATCACTCAAAGCGGGTCATGCGTGAGATTATAGAAAACTTTGGGGAAGATATGGTATCCCCCAGGATAAGAAATGATATAAAAGTTGCAGAAGCACCGGAGTACCGGATACCTATAAACCTCTTTGCTCCTAAAAGCAGAGGTTGTATGGATTTTAACCTTCTTGCAGATTTTATAATCGAAAAGACAAGTGGAGAGCAACGATGAACAGAAATCCTGTCGGCATAGATTTTGGAACAACTAACTCTATGATAGCTGTTTACAAAGAGGGCGGGGTCATTGAGGTGATCTCTTCCGAAAGCGGTAAGCGGTTTCTCCCTTCCGTAATTTATTTCAAAAACTCTCAAGAGGCTGTCACAGGCGACAATGCACGCAGTATGCAGCTTCTGGAATCAGAGAATACTATTTCAAATGTTAAAAGATATATGGGGACGGAGAAGGTCTTTAGTCTGTACGGCAAAGAGTATAATCCGCAGGAGCTTGCGACTCTCTTTTTTCAAAAAAAATGAAGTCTTTATACACGGATTACACAAATAGTAAAGCAGCCGATGCGGTGATAACTGTTCCTGCATATTTCGACCATCTTCAGAGGGAATCTGTGCGTGCGGCGGCTGAAGCGGCAGGTTTTGATGTACTTTCTCTTCTGAATGAGCCGACTGCCGCAGCGGTATATTATAACAATATAGGCAAAAAAAGAGAATGAACTCTGTCTGGTGTTTGATCTGGGTGGCGGAACGCTTGATATCAGCATTATAGAGCTCCAGAAGGACTGTCTGAAGGTGATTGCCACAGGCGGTTCAACACAGATTGGCGGTTTCGATTTTGATGTTGCGGTTGCGGATTATTTCAATACAGAGTTCGCAAAAGCCCATGAGCTTGACCTCAGAAGCGACCCTATTGCATACCAGCAATTACTCTTTCAGGCAGAGAAAGCCAAGATGGAACTGACCTCCCTGAATGAAACTAATCTGGTGATTCCGTACATAACCGTCACGCCAAAAGGACCTCTGCACTTCAAAAAAGAGCTAAATAGAGAATTATTCGGCAGAATAACTAAACCAATTGTTGATAAAATCAATCAAATTGTAATACAATTGCTTGAAGCTAATAATATACAAGCTAAAGATATTAGCCGTGTCCTTCCTGTCGGAGGGGCCAGTAGAATATGCAATGTTAGGTCATTGGTGACTGACATATTTGGTGATTCGCTTAGTAAGGATATGAATCCAGAGGAAGCAGTTGTTTGTGGGGCGGCCGTTAATGCGGCTATGCAGACAGGTCTTATTACCGATAAAAAGTTCTTTGATGTTACCAGCCATAACTTAGGGATTGAAGACGATAACGGCAATTTCGAAATCATTATGCAGAAGAATGAGCCGTACCCTGTGGAGTTTTCCACCCGTTTTATAACAACTAGCTCAGAGCTGGAAAAGGTTACGATACACATATTGCAGGATATGGCTAGATCCAGTCTGAACGTGTCTGAAAGCCCTGTGGATGATCCTGATTTTTTTTGTCAGTTTGGCAAAGTTTGACTTCCCGTTGGACAAGGGAGCGGAAGAAAACCTTATAGATATAGGGTTTGAGATAGATGTTAGCGGGATAGTGAGTGTTTATACCAAAGATGTAAATACAGGTAAAGAACACGACTTCACCCTTAAGACCGAAATAGATTCGGAAAAAAATAAAAGACATAAAGATATATTAGATTTTTTGGAGGACCATGATGAAGAAACTGGCGAAACCATCCAGCCTGGAAGGAAACACTGGCATAGTAAAGAAGGACGGAGAAGACCTATTAAAGAAACGTGAAGACTCCAAAAGGCAGGCTGCTGAAAAGGCGAGAGCTAGAACTCTTGCTAAACAGCAGACTAATGCTGAAAGGCTTGCGACAGCCTCTGAGGAGATGGCATCTGCCATAGAGCAGGCTTCGAGTGCATCCAGCCAGCTAAACAATTCGATGGAGGATGTTTCGACAGCTTCCAGTCAGGCAAGTGCAAGTGCCGAAGGGATAAAGAATGACACCACGGCATTGGAAAGAGACGCAAGAAACGTACTTAATACATCTATAGAGTATGAAAAAATCCACCGCTGAACTCATCAGCAAGGTCGGAGCTACAGTAACAGCGGCGAACGATCTTAAAGAGAGTGTTCAGGACACGACAGATAAGGTTGAGGAGTCTACTCAGCTTGTCGATCAGCTTAAAGAGAAGGCGGATTCTATCGGTCAGATTGTTCAGGTTGTCACAAAGATCGCTGATCAGACTAACCTGTTGGCTCTCAATGCGGCTATCGAAGCGGCAAGAGCAGGTGAGCATGGTAAGGGCTTCGCCGTTGTTGCGGATGAAGTTCGTACACTTGCTGAGGTTTCAGAGAAATCTGCTAAGAATATAAAGAGTGTTATCGATGTTTCACTGGAGCAGGTGGGGCAGGTTGTGGGCAAAGTCGACGGCTTCCTCGGGCTTTCCCGTACAAACTTGTTTAAGGCTGACTTCATAAGCAAGCAGTGCGGTCAGGTGCGTGCTCACACTAACAGTATAGGCAGTGAGGTTCAGAAGGTTAAGAAGGGTGCTCAGGATATCAGTGAGGAATCGAGCAAGTCTATGGATCTTGTGAACAGGCTTGCGGCATCCGCAGAGCAGAATGCTGCGGCATCGGAAGAGGTAGGCAAGTTCACCGCAGAGCAAACGAAGGCATTTTCTGAGCTGACTATTGCAGCACAGGAACTTGCAGAGATGTCTGACGAGCTGAAACACTCAACGGATATAGCTAAATCTTCCGAAGAGGTGGCTGCTGCCGCTGAGGAGCTTTCCAGTACAGTTGAAGAACTTAACGCCTCTGCTGACGAGGTTCTGAAAGCTATAGACCAGATGGATATAGGGACTACTGAAATATTTGAAGAGATCGGCGGTATCACTAAAGAGTTTGATACCATATCCAGATACATAAACGAAGGGAGTGCAAGCTGGCAGTTGATCATGGAGCTGGGCAAGCATGTGGATGATGCTCTTGAAGAGATTAAAGCTCTCGACCATATCGTATTTATCAATCAGCTTGAAGACTCGATAAATAATAACAAACCATTCAAAGGACAGCTTGACCCGACAAAGTGTGCCTTCGGTGCATGGTATCAGACATATAAACCTGAGGGCGACAAGGAAGAGAAGGCTTTTGATGATATTCGCGAACCGCATAACCACGTGCATCTTGGTGCTGCCGAGATTGTAGAGATGATGAAGAACGGTAAAATGCAGGACGCCCGTGAGATATATGCCGATAAGGTTAAACCTGCCGTCGGCGAGTTTAAGGGGCATTTCAGAGACTTCAGACACGGTATAGAGCTTGTCGTCAAAGGATTTGTTGGTTCTATAAATAACCTCCGTGAAGTGCACGACGAGGTTACAAAGCTTAATAAATCATTCGGTAATATAAGAAAAAATCGTTGATACAATCACTAATGTTGCTATCCAGACAAATATGCTGGCAGTTAACGGTAATATAGAAGCGGCACGTTCAGGCGAATACGGCAGAGGTTTCTCTGTTGTTGCGGCCGATATCCGTGCTCTCGCAAACGAATCTGCCGACAATGCAGAGAAGATGAAAGATATCCTTGATGAAATGTATGAAAGAATACTGAATTTCCAGAACGAACTCACAGAGATTACAGCTCTCATCAGAGTGCAGATAGAGAAATCCCAGTCTGCCGTTGAGAACCTCGTGAGTGTCGTTGCCATCCGTAAACACCTGATCGTGCTTAGAGAAAAGTGTGCAGGCTATGTTGCATCCGGTGCTGAGAAGGTTGAGCAGGTTAGGGTCGCTTGTACTCAAGGACTCGAGGCTGCCGAAAACCTCAAGACACTTTCGGATGAAGCTAAGGCCGCTGCCGATGAGCAGGTGAAGGGTCTTCACGAGATAGCATCCGCTTCCGAAGAGGTTGCATCTCTGGCAGATGAAATGCAGGTATTCTAAGTCCTCCCATTAGTATTGATAAAAGGAGGATGTGATGTCAGACAATGCAGCAATGATAGATAATATATATGTTTCTTTCCGTGTGGGGGGAAGAGACATACGGAATAGGTATAGATGACGTAAGGCAGATTATCAGAGTGCCTAAGATTACACGTGTACCAAAGATGCCTGAATATGTTCTGGGTATGACAAATCTGCGTGGCGAGGTTCTCCCTCTGGTTGATCTGTCTCTCAGGCTAGGGTATGGCAAAAAGTGTGAGCACGAAGAGGACACTCGGGTTATCGTAATAGATAAACAAGGGATTTTGACAGGTTTGATCGTAGCGTCTGTTAACGAAGTGAAGTCGACAGAGGTTCACGACATAGACAATTTCCCCGATATCCTGAATGCCAGCGTAGATAAAAAATACATATCAGGACTTCTGAAAGTCGCCGACGGGGATAGTGTATCAATTATTCAGATAATGAATACAGATGAGGTTATCGATATCGAAGCGGCTTCGAAGCAACTGGAGCAGAGCGGAACTCTATTTCAGAAAGGGCGTAAAAAGGACGAACATCAGGGCGGTACGATAAATGAGAAACGTTTTATCAGCTTTAATGTTCTGGAGCAGGAATACGCCATTGAGATCCATAAGATTAACGAAATAATCTGGATGCCGGAGGTCACTTCTGTGCCAGGGCTTCCTGACTATGTTCTCGGTATCTTCTCACTCAGGGGGAAAGTGATTCCGCTTTTGTCCCTTCACGATAAATTCGGCAAGGTGCTGGAGATGGATGATGAGACAACAAGGGTTGTCATTGTCGATATAGGCAGTGTCCTTGTGGCCTTTGCGGCGGATAGGGTGAATGCAGTCCTGAGCGTCGAAGAATCATTAATAGAACTGCCCCCCAAGGTGTACGAAGATCAGGAGGATTCTGAGGTTTGTGCCGTATTGAAACTTGATGAAGGGGACAGGCTCGTGATGGTTCTTGAACCTGAAAACCTGGTTGATTCCGCAGAACTGGAAGCACTCAAACAGGTCGCTAGTCAAAGTGTGGGGAGTATGCATATGAACAATATGGTTGATGCAACGGAAGAAGAAAAAAAACAGATAGTTACCTTTCAGATAGAGAACGAAAACTACGGGATCTATATCGAAAAGGTACAAGAGATAAATAGATATACAAATGTTACCAAAATTCCTAAAACCCCTAAGTTTGTCGAAGGGATAATTAACCTCCGTGGCGAGGTTATACCTTTGATAGATTTACGTTCCCGTTTCGAGCTTGAGCCGAAAGAGAGGGACGAGTTCACCAGAGTTATCATTGTCAATCTTCTTAATATGAAGGTTGGCTTTGTTGTCGACTGGGTGGATGAGGTTTTACGTATCAGAGGAGAGCACATAGAGAGTGTTCCCCCCTGTGCTGGGTGCTGCGGTAAATTCTGAGTTTATTGATGGAGTCGTTAATATTGAAGATAAAGAGAAGATGATCCTTCTGCTTGATGTGGAGGAACTCTTTTCTCGGGCTGAAATCAAAAAAAACTGGAGAATTTACAGGAAGCATGAAAAAAAGTAAAGGTTCTGATTGTCGATGATTCCGCTTTAATGCGGAAAAAAGATCACTGAGATGCTGGACACGGCTTTCGGTATCGAAGTTGTGGGGACTGCCAGAAACGGTGAAGACGGGATAATAAAGGCACGAGCCCTTAATCCCGATGTGATAACACTCGATGTTAACATGCCTGTTATGGATGGTCTCACTGCTCTTCGGATAATTATAGAAGAAGAGATATGCCCTGTTGTGATGCTCAGTTCGCTCACACAAGAAGGGACGGTTACAACCTTTGAAGCTATGGAGATAGGTGCTTTCGATTTTGTAGCGAAGCCGAGCGGTACTGTTTCCAGAGATGTGGAGATTGTCAGAAAAGAACTGGTCAGAAAGGTTAAGGCCGCAGCAGGTATGGGCTATGGCAAACTGACCAGAAAGATACATGTTGAAGAATTCGAAGATGATGAGCAGATTCTTGATGAGATAGAGCTTGCTCCGGTTGACAGTGCTGCTTTCAGAGCTGTCTGCATAGGTATTTCCACCGGCGGTCCTAAGACCATATTTGATGTTATTCCGAGGATTCCGGCGGATATAAATGCCGCTCTGTTTTTGGTGCAGCATATGCCTGTGGGCTTCACGGCATCTTTTGCGGCGAGGCTGAACCAGTCTTCACGCATATATGTCAAAGAGGCTGAGCCAGGGGACATAGTCACACCCGGAGTTTGTTATGTGGGTAGGGCAGGTTCACATATGACACTGTATAAAAAAGCACAGCGGTGTAGTTACCATACGCATGGGTAAGTCTCCTGAACATGCTTTTATACCGAGTGTAGATATTATGATGGAGTCGGTTTGCAAGAGTTTCGGTAAGAATACGGTCGCCGCTCTGATGACAGGGATGGGGGGGGACGACGGTGCTGAGGCGATGTGTACCATAAAAAAAATCCGGCGGTTTCACTATTGCAGAATCAGAAGAGACAGCAATAGTTTATGGGATGCCTAGAGAGGCTGTGGAAAGAGGCTGTGTGGATATGGTGCTCCCGAGTGATAAGATTGCCAGCGAGATAACAAGACGAGTAAGCAGGGGATGGTGATATGGAGATAAAAGAACTCAAAACTAAGATTAAAATTGTATTCCCCGAAGAATCAGAAATATTTATGGCGGAAGAGTTTCTCGAAGAGCTGGGGAAGGTTAGTTTGGCAGAGAAGCCCGTCGAGATAGACATGTCGATGGTGGAGAGTGTCGATACGGTTTTTTCTACAACTGGCCGTGAGTATTATAAAAAACAATAAATAAACACAATAATAAAGTAACACTTAAAATGTCCGAGGCCATTGAGAATGCTCAAGGGCTGTACGGGGTCGATTTGAATAGTGTTGCTGGAGGATAAAGATGAAAAAGATTCTGGTCGTTGACGATGCTATCACAATGAGACAACTGGTAGCAGCGACTTTGAAGGCGGCAGGCTATGAGGTTGTGGATGCCAGAGACGGCGTTGACGCACTTAAAAAAAACTCGATGCCGGAGGTAGATTCAATTTAATCATCTCGGATGTCAACATGCCGAATATGGACGGCATAACATTTCTTAAAGAAGTAAAAGCAAACATGAAGCATAAGTTTACTCCTGTAATAATGCTGACGACAGAGTCACAGGCAAGTATTAAAGAAGAAGGCCGCAAAGCAGGGGCTAAGGCATGGATAGTGAAGCCTTTTAAGCCGAATGACCTGCTTGCTGTTGTGAAAAAAAATCATAGGTTAATCACGTTTCCTTAAGAAGGAGAAAAGTGTGGATAAACAAGAACTGCTGAATGGACTAAGAAACCCGGATGAGGCGGAAAGGATTTACGCTGTGGAAGATGTTATCGCATTGAAAGCGGAAGAGCTGTATCCAAGCCTTATATCACACCTTTATAATGAAGAGAGCAGACTCGTAAGGGAACTTATCGTCGAAGGGCTTAAGGTTCTCGACATATATGACCACTTTGGCAAAATAGCTAAATATTTTGAGTCTACAGATGCATATGTAAGGAACTGTGCAATAGAGATATTCGGTTCGAAGGGTGAAGAAGCTGTGGCTTTCCTTACTTCTATTATGGATCATGAGAATAAAGAAGTCAGAAAGCTCATTTTAGATAGTTTGGTGGCTACCAGCTCTAAATACTCCATCCCTGCACTCAGGGCAGCCCTCAGGGATAAAGCCCCCCAATGTTATGCTGACTGCCGTTGAATACCTCGGAAAGATATATGACGAGGAGTCTCTGCAGGATGTTATGGAAATCTTTGAAAGCACCCAAGAGCCTATGGTTAGAAGTGCATGCCTTGAGACACTCTGTATAATGGGAAATGTGGCTTCCGTGGACAGAGTTCTCGCTGTTTTAGGCAGGGGCGGCATGGACGGCTTTTACAAACCGAGCGTTATCAGGCTTGTCGGTGAAAAGGGCGGCTCGAGACATCTGGAGTTTCTGCTGTCATTTCTCAATAACAAAAAATACCATGTATTTCAGAGAGATATCTAACGGTATTTTGAAGATAGTCTCAAGAGAGAAGATTTCGAGGCTTGATGAGGTGCATACCAAGTTTATGCTTAGTAACCTCAAAAAATCTGAACGGCTATGCTGAAGAGCGACTTACGTTTTTTATACATAGTATCGAAACTGGACATATCCAGTAAAGAATCATTATATGAAGAGCTTGCTTCAGATGAGAATGAGGATATCGCTCTCACTGCACTCGAACACCTGGCTGAATTTAATAAAGCAAGAGCAGTAAAGCTTTTGGAAAAGAAGATAAAGATGGCTGGGGATGATCACAGGTCTAACCTGAAAGCACTTTTAGACAGTCTAGAGGAGTAAGCGGAAATAGAATGCATATAAATTCCGATGATTTTAATGATCTGACAAGCTTTATCTATAAACAGTCAGGCATTAAATTTGAAAGCAAAAAAAATGTATTTCATAAACAAGAGAGTTTCTAAACGTCTCGAAGAGGTTCATATCGAATCTGTTCGGGAGTATCTGAGATATCTCAAGTTTAAGGATGACGGTTCAGAGTTTCAGGAGCTTATGAATCTGATGACAGTTAATGAAACTTACTTCTTCAGGGAGTTTCATACTCTGGAGGCTTTTGCGGAGCACTGTCTTCAGGAGATAGCAGAGAGTAAGATGAGTAATGACGAAAGAACCATAAGGATATGGTCTGCAGGCTGCTCCACAGGTGAAGAACCATACACTCTGGCGATCATTATCCGTGAAATGCTGGACAATGTAAAAGACTGGAAAATAGAGATAGTTGCCACCGACATAGACGAGAATGTTCTACAGAAAGGTCGCAGGGCAATTTATGACGATAGAAGCGTAAAAGATGTTCCTGACGAATATTATAATAAATATTTCGATGCGGTTGCAGGCGGTCATATGCCCAAGCAGATAATTAGGGATATGGTAACTTTCGAGCATCTGAATCTTATGGATAGGATGACTATGCGTAAGAAGAGATACTTTGATTTTGTCTTCTGCAGGAACGTTTTAATATATTTTGACGAGATATCAAGGAAACAGGTAGTTGACCATTTTTTTTATATATCCCTGAATAAGGGCGGATATATCTTTCTTGGTCACAGTGAGTCCGTTGGGCGTATAACCACAGCTTCAAAATGAAGAGATTTGGTTCCAACGTGGTATATTTTAAGGGGTAATTTTATGGCTATTAAGGTGCTGGTGATAGACGATTCAGACATGGTGAGGCACTTTCACAGTAATATTTTGAAGTCCGCAGGGTTTGAAGCGGATGGTGCAATAGACGGGATGGATGCTTTAGAGAAGTCTATGAAGACGAACTATTCTCTTATGCTTTGTGATCTGAATATGCCTCGTATGGACGGTATCACTTTTATCAAAGAGTTCAGAAAGACAGGCAAAGAGACCCCGGTAATAATAATAACTACTCAGGAAGAGAAGGAAAACAGGCACAAAGGGTACGAATCAGGTGCAAATCTGTATGTGACAAAGCCTGTTAAACCTGACGATCTTATAATGAACATAAAAAATGCTTCTCGGCATAATGTAGAGTTGGAGTTTGCTATGACCCAAATAGATATGGAAAAAATTCAGAATAGGGTTTTTAGAGGAAGCTTCCGACTTATTGGAGGAAGCAAACGAGAGTATCCTGCGTGCAGAATCCGAAGGTGATTTGGAGCTGTTTAATGCGGTTTTCAGAAGTATACACACCATAAAAGGGAGTGCCGGCGGCTTCGGATATGACAATATGTCTGAGTTCGCACATCATCTGGAAACACTGCTCGACAAACTTCGTAACGGAGATATCAAGATAGATGGCGACATAACAGACCTGCTCCTACGTGGAGTGGATGTGCTTTTTTGAAATGGTTGACTGCGGAAAGGAGAATAAGCCTTTCGACAAAGATCTGAGTGAGCTTGAAGAGCAGTATGAGAATATGACAGATAATAAATCGGCTGCGGTCGAGGCTGTAGCAGAGGAAGATACGACTGCTGCGATAACTGTCGATGCTGATATTGCTGCTAAGCTGAGAGAGGCTCACCCCGGGTTTGGTAAACCGTATAAAATCGATGTCGCATTTACAGATGAAATGCTTGAAAACGGATATGACCCTATCACTCTATATTCAAATATAAGGGAGATATCCGACTATTTTATAAATATCGTTGACGTGTCCAGTGTTCCGAGTTCTGAAGAGATTGAGCCTTATAAGCTTTATCTGCGTCCTGCCACCTATATAATCAGTGATGCTTCAATAGAAGAACTGCTGGATCTTGCGTTTGAGCCGGATATCATGACTGTCCATGAGATTTCACTGGACGGGGCTGCCGATGAAAAGACATACGTAGCGGATGAACCGTCTGCCGAAGAATCCGAGATAGATTCAGATGATTCGCAGGAGGTCGTTGACACGACGGGGATAGATGAGGGCATGCTGTCCGAGCTTGCTGTCGGGATAGAAGACTATTTTGAATCAATCGAAAATTATCTGATAGATATAGAGAAGACAGGTATCGGCTCAAAAGATGCGGTTGATAACATATTCAGAGTTTTTCACAATATCAAAGGGGATAGCGGCTATGTGGGTTTTGCCTTCATGGAGAAGTATGCTCACCTTGTGGAGAATATGCTGGATAAGGTACGTGACGGCTCTGTAGAATTTGATAAGCGTGCTGCCGAGTTTATTCTGAATGTTATCTCTGACGTTAAAACACTTGTGAATGACCTTGTAAATAAGAAGAAACCTGTACTGCCGAAAACATATTCTATGCTTACTGATGTGTCCACGAATATACTGGAGCACACAGAAAAAAGCACCTGTAATAACCGATGACGTAAAAATCTTTCTGGCTCAGGTAGATCAGTTTCTTGAGATGATAGAAATGTCTATCGATTCCCCTAGTGGGAATCACATCATTAATAGAGCGGCAAACGGTCTCAGGAATGCGGCTAAGTTTATCGGGTTTAACGACCTGACGGAGCTTGCCGAGAACTTTGCCAAAAAAAGTATCTGTAGGTCAGGACTATCAGAACGAGCTGGATAGCATTAATAATTATATCTATCAGCTTAAATCACCTCCGAAAAAACTTGGCGAACTGCTGGTTGATTCAGGGAAAGTGACCGCCGAAGAGATTGCAGATGCTCAGGCACAGCAGAGGAAGATCGGTGAGATACTTGTCGATCAGGGTAAGCTGAATAAAGAGGACCTCGATGTAGTCCTTAAGAAACAGAATATTATGAAGGCTGCCGAAAAGACTCAGGAACCCTATCAGGACGAAGCTGTCGGTGCTGCCGGAATATCGAAAGATAAGATTCCTCAGTCCATGAAGGTTGATCAGGAGAAGATAGATAAATTTACAAACACTATCGGCGAACTGGTGGTGGCGAAGAATGCCTATGAGTATATGGTTCAGAAGTTGATCAGGGATTATGATCTGCCGACTAATCTTATTAAGGAGTTCAAAGATAACTCTAACCTCATAGCAAGAATTTCTCAGGATTTGCAAAGGGATATACTCTCTCTGCGTATGGTTCCTATCAGGCAGATATTTAATAAGTTCCCTAGAGTGGTGCGTGATATCTCACGTAAACAGAACAAAAAAGATAGAGCTTCGCATAATAGGCGAAGATACAGAGATAGATAAGAAGATAGGTGACATACTATCTGATCCGCTTGTACATTTAGTAAGGAATGCATGTGACCACGGACTAGAACCGGCTGACGAGAGGGAAGCCTCGGGTAAGTTCGGCACAGGAAACCTTATACTTAAAGCTTTCAATGAAGGGAGTTTTGTTTATATTGAAGTTATAGACGACGGTCGCGGCGTCAACAGCGAAAAGGTGCTTAAAAAAAGCCATCAGTAAAGGTATGACAACGGAAGATGCGACCCTCACAGAGAAAGAGATAATCCAGTTTATCCTTGAACCGGGTTTCTCCACTGCGGATAAAGTTACAGATATCTCAGGACGTGGTGTCGGAATGGATGTTGTTAAAAGTTCCATAACGAGCGTGGGCGGTTTTATAGATGTTTCTTCATCTGCAGGCGAAGGAACAAGGATAACTATGAAAATACCTGTTACAATAGGTATGTCTACTTCACTGCTCGTTCATATGGGCGGAGAAGAGTTTTACGCTTTTCCTATAGAGAATGTCGCTGAGACCATAAAGGTAAGCAGAGATCAGGTGAAAGACCTGCATTTTGGAAAAGGGATTTATTACAGAGGGAATGTTCTGCCGCTTTTCCAGCTTTCGAAGCTTTTGGGTGGAGATGAAAAAAAAGAGCTGGCAGAAGAGGTAAATATCGTCATTACAGTGACAGATGCCGGGAAGACGGGTATCATTGTAGATAAGCTTCTGAACAGGATGGATATTGCTATCAAGCCTGTACCGGAGTATTTTGCTCATTTGAACTATATCGGAGGGGTGACTATCCTTGGTGACGGTCAGGCGGTTTTAGTGTTGAACGTAAATAAATTATTCTAAGTGAGACGAGGACACAGATGAATGTTTTAGTGATTGATGACAACGAATTACATCTTAAGATGTGTAGGATTCTCCTTAGAAATCTTGGACACGAGGTTACTACAGCAGATTCTCTGAGCAGCCTGAAAGGGCAGATGAAAGATATCGGAACGCCGGATGTTGCTCTGATAGACTACAGGCTGGGTCTGGGTGAAACAGGTGTGGATGTTCTGGAGTACCTTAAAGGATCAAGTAATTGGCTAGGGACCAAATATATTGCACTCACCGCAGATGTCGGGGAGAAAGCACAGCTTGAAAGAGCGGGGTTTGACGTGGTGGCTTTTAAACCTATCACCGAAGGTCTCCTCAAGGAGCTAATCGACTAATGAGCACCACTTTTGAAAGTCTTAAGGACGAAATCAACAATTGCTTTTTTGAAATCGTAGGTATTTTGAATGAAGTGATTGAACACAGGACTGATAGTTTTTCCGGAATGATCGATATCAGTATGGAGATTCAGAAAGGTTCTGAAAGCTTCGTCGGCGAGACTGACAAGATTGTCGGTGTTATATCGCAGGATATCAACCAAAAGATAGATAATCTTGATATGGACCAGATGAAGCAGGATATTGTTGATGCTACTGGGACATTTATCGAGATAACCGAAGAGCTGGAGCTGCTTTCCTATAACACCATATGCCGTACCATGGCACTTGGCGACAAGGGAGCTACGATCACACACATCAGTAAAGAGATAAAGAAATACTCCACAACAGTTAAGAATCTGCTTGAGGTCATATCTTCTAATTTCAATGATATGTTTGAAAGGTTTAAAGAGGTTGCTGACCACCTCGTTGATAACAAACTAATTCAGGACGATAACTCGTTCGATATAGAGGCTGTCGAGGAGATATTGATTACGTCCGACGTTTCTATACTGATAGAGAATTCTCAGTTTCACGATATATTTATGCAGGAGCTTGAAGTCATACAAGAAGCCTTGTCGAATATAGAATACTCTAATGCATATGAAGCCGGACTGGTTTTCGGAGTTTATGAAAAGGCCATGAGCAAGCTGGATGTTATCAAATATGCTCTTCAGGATAAGCTTGCCGAGATCAAAGATGTTATGGGTGATTTCATCTATACATTCAACACAGATCTACAGAATATTGTCGGCAAAACGAACATATTACGGTCGGAACTCCATAGAGTCAATGATATGTCGGAGTCTATCTGCTCTACTATATTAATGCTTAAGAATAGTATAGATGAGTCTAAGGGTGTGCTGAAAACCACTAAAACCAGTGTGGATATGCTTGCCAAGCAGTCCAAAACATTCAGAAACCTTGTTGTGATAACCGCTGTGGAGGTGGCACGAATAAACGATGAGAGTTTACGAAGTGTCGTTGTCTCCATGAGTCAGACGGAGAGTGAGCTGAATGAGCTCATCGACAAACTCTTCAGTAATATAAATATGTGGGATCACCTCAGAAGTGATTTTCTGAATACGTTTACAAATGCCGAAAGTGATATGAAGATGCTTTGTCACTCAGGTGTTTCTGAAAGCAGAGAGAAGATCCTAGGTGATACTAACCATTTAGATGATCAGCTGGATGATTTTAGAAAAGTTTTTCTTGCAGAGAAATACGTCAGTTTCTTTGATACAAATTCCAATAAACTTGCGGAGCTTTTCGATGTATTTAACGAGAGTGTTCAGGAGAATTTCATGAAGATTAATGATCGTCTTAGTGAAGAGATCCTTTCAGACGAAGAGTTTACGAGAGGCCGCAACGATGCGGACTTCAAGGATATTCTGGCACACGAAGAAGAGCAGTCAACAGTTGAGTTTTTTTTAAGAGAGAATTATGAAAGAGATTACAGTCCTTGTTGTAGATGATGATAAATTAAACAGAATACTGATAACCAAGCTGCTCAGCAAGTACGGCACGACTTCATCTCAGGCCGAAAGCGGCAGTAGTGCACTAGAGATGATAGAGTTAAATCATTACGATTATATCTTTATGGATCATAATATGCCTAGGATGAGCGGTGCGGAATGTGCTGTAAAGATAAAAGAATTTTATAAATCAAAGGGTGAGCAGGCTCCTGTGATTGTTTGTATATCAGCAGATTTAGAGCACGCATCCAATGAGATTTTTTGATGATTTTCTAATGAAGCCTTTTAATGTGGAAGCATTGAAAGAGTTATTGTCTAAAGCGGGTGTGCAGTAATGTCAAAAAAAAGAGATTATGATATTCAGGTTGTCGCAGATACGATAGGGTTGGACAAAGACACTATGCTGATGCTGATGGAAGAGTTTTTGGACGTTCTGGATGAAGAGATCGTAACCCTAGGTAATGCCGTTAAAAGTGGCGATGCCGATATGATAACTCATGTTGCACACAAGATGAAAGGTGCAGCAGCCAATATGATGGTTGAAGACCTCAGCGACTATTGCTGTAAAATGCAGAAAGCGGATAAATCTGATACGGCTCTGATAAACGAGCTGCTCACTAAAATACAGGATAGTTACAGCAGTTTCAGAAGCCTGTTCAGATGAGCGAGGCTTTCGCCCTTTCATAGATGCTGATTGGGCTGTCCCCTGTTTTCCTGCCTGCATCGACACAATCATCCCACTCCGGACTGTATTTCGTTATATCTTCATACATAAGTTTTTTTTACTCTGACAGATTCATTTTCAACCTTTACCGTGACCATCTCTCTTGTCATGATGATGCGGTCGACTTTGTGATATCTGAGCCCTGCCGTAGAAGTATGTTTGAATAGTACCCTTGCGATGGTTTCTACCTTTTCGTGTTCACAGAGTATGCTCAGGTGCATTGCCGGGCGGTTCTTTTTTGCCTGTCACCTGAGTGCAGAACATATCCAGCACATCGCTTTTCAGTTCATCGAAAAGACTGCCTATAACTTCACCGGAGCAGTCGTCTATATTCGTTTCTATTGTTGTTATCTGTTCAGTTTTTTCGGCTGATTCTATGAGTGTTCCACGCAAGATGTTCGGCATGGTTTTGAGTGTGAGTGTGCCTGTCGAATACGCAGATGAAATTATTCTGCCTGTATATGACGGTGAGAACTCTTTCACATAATATTTAAGTATAGCGGCACCCGTAGGCGTGGTCAGTTCATTAGGTTCATCGGTACGCTTCACCTCTATCCCCTGCAGTATCTTTAGTGTTGCTGGTGCAGGTACGGGTACTTTGCCATGGGCACACTTTACGAGTCCGCTGCCTAAAATAGGCATAGTGGATGTTATCTCATTGATCCCCAGTTTATGCACACCGTACGCGAAGCCTATTATATCAAGGATAGAATCGAGTGCTCCGACTTCGTGAAAATGTACCTTGTCGGCAGGTTTGCCGTGGATGAGCCCTTCCGCTTCGGCGATTATCGAAAAAAATCCCGATAGTATCAGCGATAACCTGCTTCGGCAGGTCAGAGTCCTCAACCATGACTCTTATATCCTGCATGGTTCTATGTGCATGTTCGTGCGGCATTTTAATATTCAGTCTGGTTGCTTCGATGCCGTTCACGAATGTTTTTTTCTATGTTTATATCAAGTGTCTTACCTGTGATTTGGTGGATAATATCCGTTACTTCCGAGAGATCAAGCCCCAGACCGTGCAGGACAGCGAGTGCCATGTCTCCGGCGATCCCTGAGTTTATATCAAAGTGAAGCGTAGTATTTGCATGCATGTGAGACTCCGCATATATCGCATTTAGGTTTTTTGTGAAGAGCATATTTCACGTCCGAAATATATAATCCTATGACACCATTCGCAGTGTTTTTTCGCCCTTAATGAGCTTTTCGAGGTCGCGTTCGACCTTCTCAGGGTCTGTGTTGACAGTCAGTCCGATCCTCTTGGTGATCCTTTTGACGTGGGTATCAACAACCACTCCAGGCTTCTGCCACAAATTGCCCCGTACAACATTGGCTGTTTTTTCTGCCGACACCTGCCAAAGCCAGAAGTTCGTCCATATCTGACGGTACTTCTCCGCCGTGGATTTCAACCAGAGACTTTGCCATGCTGATGATATTTTTTTTAGTCTTCATATTGAACATGCCTGTGCTCTTTATGATGGCTGAAACATCTTCGTGTGAAGCGTTGGAAAGTGCAAAGGGGTCTGGATATTTTTTCAAACAAATCCTTGGTTACAATATTGACTCTGGCATCTGTACACTGGGCACTGAGGATGGTGGCAGTGAGAAGCTGAAACGGGGTCTGATAGTTAAGAGAGCAGACCACCACGGGGTATTTTTCCTCGAGGAATTGCTCAAATATTTGGGCACGTTCTTTTTTTAGTCATATCTGTTTATAGCATTTTAAATAGTGTGCATAAATGTTTTTTTTGCGTTATGATATCGTCATGGATATCAACCTATTACAAGTATTGATACTTTTTGCTGTGGGGCTCTTAGCGGGGGTTTTGAATACGCTGGCAGGCGGAGGTTCATTCCTCACTGTCCCCGTTCTTATCTTTACAGGTTTAGAACCGACCATAGCCAATGCTACTAACAGGCTGGGGATACTGTTTCAATCTCTATTCGGTGTCCGCAAGTTTAGCAGCATGGGGTATTTTCCGAAGAAGTTCAGCTTCACGGTGGCTGTCCCCTCGGCATTGGGAGCTATATGCGGTGCTTACTTTGCAACGATTGTTACCGACGATTCATTTAAGAAGTATTTCGCTTTTTTTTATGATACTTATGACCCTCATCACCTTTTTTCAAGCCGAGTGCAAAAGAGCTGAAAGAGGATGTTGTCTTCACATCGAAAACATTGATTCTCAATATAGTGGCCTTTTTTCTTTATAGGTATGTACAGCGGTTTTGCTCAGGCGGGCGTGGGGTTTCTGATGATTGCAGGTGCTGTTTTTTGCAGGGCTGGATATGGTGCGTGCGAATGCGGTTAAGCTCTTTCTGAATCTGATAACAGCCACAATGTCAGTAGCCATCTTCATATATGGCGGAAAGATTCTTTATATACCGGGTTTAGCTCTTGGTGTGGGCATGTCTATCGGTGCTGTGATGGGTGCAGGTTTTTTCAGTGAAGGTGAGCAACGATTTCCTCAAGAGGTTTGTGTCTGTGGTTATTATAATTTTCGCTATATTACTGCTGGTCTTTAAGTAAATTTATCTTCTCGAATCTGCCGTAAAATTCATCCTCTTTTATCAGCTTTTCGATCTCCTCTTTTTTCATCTGTATAATGCACATCAACCTCTTTGAAGAATACGCCCTCTATAGGGTGGCTGATACTTATTATATTGGGATTGACAGCGTGTACACGATGAAACTGAATCATATTCGCGGCTCTGATGATATGAGCACTCTCCATCGGCATCTCTCCTGTCACTGTGGTGTGATACATAGGTGTACCGCTTATCATTACCGAATCAATAAACAGGACAGGGAAATCCTCTACAGGTGACTGTCCGCCCGTGTGTATGGTGAATGGTCCTTCAGGATGAGTCTCTGTCGCGGAAACTCGCCCCTGAATAATAATCTGTGTATCGTAAGGGACTGGGTAGGCGTCTGTTTTCACGTATTTCATATCTTCTGGGTGAAGAAATGCAGCCAGCTTCAGCTCATCTATATGGTCAGGGAGAGTTGCAGATGCTGCGTATATAAGGTGCGGAGTCGTACCCACGGCAATAGTGACGGGGACATCCTCGCCCTTTGCAAGCTGTTTGCCCAGCCCTGAGTCGGGGTAGCAGTGCATAACAGCCCTCTCGTCGCTAAGAGGCTGAATACGGTAAATTCCGCAGTTATGTATGTCGTCGTCTTTACTTATCACACAGCCCATATTTATAGAGCCTGAGACGTCTGTTTTATAGTGTTTGCTTATCGGGAGTTCACTGATGTAGAAATCATCATAGTATTCCATTTCGCAGAAGCTGAGTTCAACTTCAGGCTGCTCGGTTATATATTTATGAGCCTTTTCAGCCATTACGTTTAGCGTATAGCCGAATGCCGTTTTCATCTTTTTTAGTGGATGCCAACAGGTTTAGTACAACGGGAATCTCTTTGGTGAAGATGAGTGCTTTGCCGTTCTTTTTTGACATTTTCGGATGCTTGTTTGGCTATTTTTTTTACGCCGTTAAGACCTGCACCCGGGGATTTTTTTAACGTCCTGAGCTCTTTTTTAGTTTGTTGAGGAAAGCCGTGAATGAATAGTTATCCATTGGACTTACTGCATATTGTAGCGTCGCAGATACCAAAGGTCATCGGGTTGAATTCTATACTTTCAAAACCTGCATCTATAACCATCTGTCTGTATGCGTCCCTTTTAGGGAATTTGTAAACCGAGTCGGGCAGATAGTCGTAAGCCTCTCTGTTGCCTGAGATAATACCGCCGATGAAAGGGAGTATTTTGGTGAAGTACAGCCTGTAAAGTCTGCTGAAAATAAATCCTTCAGGCTGAGAAAATTCAAGTATGCAGAGCTTACCGCCGGGTTTCAGAACCCTGTGCATCTCTTTAAGACCTGTGGGTTTATCCGTAACATTGCGAAATCCGAAAGATATTGTCATGCGGTCGAAGCTGCCTGACTTAAACGGGAGCATATGAGCATCGGAGACGCTGAACGAGCCTTCAGGGAACTTGTCACTGCCGAGTTTAAGCATATTATAGCTGAAATCTCCGCCGATGAGGTTTACATTTCCGACTCTGGTATTCATCTCTATCATCATATCTGCTGTTCCGCAGGCGAGATCAAGCACAGTCTGACCTGACTGTATACCGGCGAGCTTGATAGCTTTTTTACGCCATCTGACATCGGTGCGGAAGCTCAAAAGCCTGTTTAAAAGGTCGTATCTATGGGCGATGTCGTCAAACATCTGCTGAATTTCACGGGATTTATGTTCCAAAACTTAATACCTCTATATCCTTATGAGCATACAGGTGAAATCGTCCTTCTGTGCACTCTTCTCCTGTACCATTTCGTCATACAGGGTATCAAGTATATTGTCTTTGTCGAATTTTGCAAGTTGTTTGACATCTTCTCTCAGTTGGTCGTCATCTGTGTATTCTACCAGACCGTCAGTATAGATGAAAATAACGTCCCCTTTGTTGAGTTCGATGGATTTCTCATAGTGCTCCTCTTCAAAAAGCCCTATAGGGAGGAAGTCGGAAGTGATCACCAAGTCCTTTTTGCCGAAGACAGCGGCAGGTTCGTGACCGCAGGAGATATATCTCATCTTCGATCCGTCTTTATCTATGTAGCCGAAGAAAGCTGTTATGAATCTGTCGGAGAATTTCTTGCCTATCAGATATTTGTTCAGTGCAGTGACCAGATTTTTCAGAGAGCCTTCCTGATCGAAGAGGGTGGTGTTTTCGGTAAATACGCTGAGTACAACGGTGAAAACAGCGGCAGAATACCCTTTACCGCAAACGTCTGCCACGGTGAAGAATATACCGTTCTCTGTCTCTTTCACCATGAGAAAGTCACCGCCGGCGGCTTTTGCAGGATAGTTGATACCTGAAATTTTTATACCGGAATCAAGCTCAAGGTTCTTCTGAACAAACTTGTTCAGTATAGTACCAGTCACCTGCATTTCAGATTCCTGAATCTTTATATCTGTCATTCTTTTATGGTATTGAGCGTTCTCCACGGCGGTGGTGACTATAGAAGACACCAGCTCCGAGAATTCTTTATCAGGAATAATGTCGAACTTAATATTAAACAGAACGATACGGATATTTAAAGTCTCTTCATAAATGAAGAAGATATTATCAATATTAAACTTTTTTACACTCTATAAGCCCATCGATGAACTCGGTCGCTTCCATGGTGCTTATCAGTTCAAGGAGAGGTTTATCCTCCACGGTGATAAGAGTATCCACATCCTCAAACTCTATACCAAAGCCCTGAAACTCTTCCGCATGTATTGTGAAGCCTGCCTCGGCACTGAATGTATCCATAAAGTAGTTGAGGGCGACAGCCATCACTTCGTCAACCTCCACAGCCTTGAGAATGCGGCTGCTCTGTTTGACGAATTCGAGCTTCTTTTGATAATCGACATAGACGTTTATGTTGCGTTCACGGGAGATGATCTCATTCATCCTCTGCCCCAAGAAACCGCAGTATGTTTCCATCTCCAGAAAGACAACATCCGGTTCTTCGTGGAAAGTCACTAGCCCGTGCACATTGTCCATATATCTGAAAAAAGACGGAAGCCTGCACCGTGATCTTCTCGTCGAAGAACTCAAGGGTCTTTGTTTCGTGGATGCTGTTTTTCCCTGTATAACCGAAGTCGTGCAGGTCGTAACGTCCATCGGCATTCTGATAAAGCCCTGCAACAGGTTCGCATATGTTATTCTCTACCTTCCATAGAGTAAAAGGGGTGAACCAGGTGTGTGAGAGGTGTTCACTCAGAAGGTGATAAAAAATCCTGAAGACTATTCGTAAACAGAGTATCAAGGAGTTTCTTTTGCAGTTTCATCGTCACCCTCTTCTTTATTTTCACTCTCTAGGATCGGTGAAATTATATCAAGTATGTCGTCGTAAGATATGCCGAGAGCCATTGAAGCATCCTCTACGGCATAGGTGTATTCCTCTTCCAAAGCTATTCTGTTGGCAAAGTATAAGACAGCCTTGAACTTATCTTTAGAGTTAGAGTGATGAGACCTGACAGCATCTGTGATATGGTTTGCCACAGACCACTTGGAGAGAACCAACTCACCTATGGTTGTGTGATCAGTCCCAAGCTGTGCAAGCTCCTCTTCTATGGTGCTCGCCTCTTTGACCAGAAAGTCCACCAAGACGGTCTTTCCTATGTCGTGCATGAGACCTGCGAGATAGAGTGCGTCTTCATCTTCTCCTGCGGCCTTGCCGAGCAGTTCGCTGAGCCTTGCCACGAGGAATGAGTGATCCCAAAGCTCCTGACCTGTCGTTCTGTACAGCGAAAAGTTCTTCTTAAAGAATTGTGCCGTGGATATAGCGAGAGCGAGGTTTTTTTTACGGAATTAAGCCCCAGCAGAACAGTAGCACGATCTATACTGGCGACCTCCTGACGCAGTCCGTAAAAAAAAGGGGAGTTGACCAGTTTTATTATTCTGGAACTGAGCCCCTGATCCATCTTTATCTTATCGATGAAATCTTTCATCTGAGTCTTGTCGTTTCTTGTGAGTCTTATCAGCTCTCTTGCGAGTGCCGGGAGCGGCGGAATATTTTCAGCTTTAGCGATTATCTTAGCCTTAAGAGTGTCGAACTCATTACCGCTTGCTTTTGTGTTATTGGTTGCGGGCTTACCTGCGAATTTCTTTTTTAACCTCTTCCGGCTTAAGCGGCGGAACGAATATCCCTGATATTTTGAATTCTTTGAGTATCTCAAGGACTTTTCTATCTTTGACAGTAATATAAAAAATAAGTGGGGACAGCAAATTTCTTGGGCAGTTTGAATAGTGTGGCCGTATCTATAATCTCTATGAGGCAGGCGTCTGCATTCTTTTCAGATGTGAGGGTGGCTGTTCCCCCCAGAGCGTCCTGAAAAAAAGAGCTTTGCTTTGTGCAGAGCCGACATAGAGTATTTTCATTGTGATTTACTCTTTATGACATCTATGAGTTCTTTAGGGCTGAAAGGTTTTGTGAGGTATGCATCAGCTCCTGCCTCCTCCCCTTTACGCAGGTCCTCAGACTCTGCCATAGCCGTGAGCAGTATGATAGGGGTGGACTTAAACTCATCCATGCTTTTGAGCTCGGCACAGGCCTCAAGTCCTGTTTTTTCAGGCATCATAACATCCAGAACGATAACATCAGGTTTAATCTCCTGAGCAAGCTCAACGGCTTGTTGACCATTGCCTGCCTCCACCACTTCAAAACCGCTCTTTTTTGAGATGGAGCGAAACTACTTTACGCAGTCTTAGTTCGTCGTCAGCAATTAATACTTTCATCAGGAAACCTCAGTTGTATAGAAATTTTATCATAATCAAGAGTGATATCTTGTTTTTTTCAGTATCTCTTTCATTATTGAGAACACGGGAGGGTTTTCATAAAACTTGGTGTCTGGCGAGATGGTCAGCGTATTCTTGTCGAATACCACGCTGAACTTCTCCTTTGAAACGAGTGCCGCCTCGTGCAGGAAAATCTGTATCAGGCTTTTGAAAGCGTATGGCTCGCATGAGATCATAGTGCTTTCCGGTAAATCGATCGTGACATTACCGTTGATGTCTTTGGTAACTCCGTTGTCTACGAATAGCTTAATAAGCATATGCAGATCGACCTGTTCCGTGTCGGAGCTTTCGGACTTGTCAAAGATATGATTAAAGCAAACGCTCATGCCTCTGTCGAATATGTCGAGCAGATAGCCTGATTCCATGATCATCTCTGTCATAGACTCATCGGACAATCCTTCGTTAATTGCCTCAAGCATGGCCACTATTACTGCGGTGTTTGTCCGCATATGATGTGAAAAGTATTTATAAACCAGCTCAAGACGTTTTTTCAGAGTTCTCTGAGGCATTCATTATGCACCGCCTGATAATTAATTAAGTATAAAAAGATATTACATCATTTTCAATACATTAATCTTAAAACTTGTTTTCCGTTTTTTATAATGTATAGAATTATTTAGTAATTATTGTGCCGAGGTATGGGTATGGATTGTATATTTTGTAAGATCATCTCGGGGGATATCCCTTGCAGTAAAGTGTATGAAGACTCGCTTTTTTATAGCTTTTCTTGATATAAAGCCTGTGCATAAGGGGCATGTGCTTGTAGTGCCTAAAAGGCATTTCGTTAACCTGTTTGATACGCCGGATGCCGAGGCAGAAGCTATCTATAAGGTTGTCAGAGAGATTTCACACGCTGTCGTTAAGGCGACGGGGTGCGATGGTGTCAACCTTGTGCAGAATAATAATGCCGCCGCCGGGCAGGAAGTTTTTTCACTCCCATATACATGTGATACCGAGATTCGAGGGCGACCAGCTCCGTTTTGCGTCCATACATAAAGAGTATAACGACTTCGACGAAATGGGTGCGATGGCAGAGAGCATAAAGGCGAACCTTTAAGTTTCAACCTCGTGTAAGAGAGCTTTGGGTTTCCCAAGGCGAATGACTTAGTTATTTGTTACGATAGAAAAAAATCCATTTAATGGGGGGCGTTTGGGATGCTGGTGCACCCCGCGGTCTTCAAAACCGATTGTGACGGGTATTCCCCGTTGGGCAGGTTCGATTCCTGTGCGCCTCCGCCATTAAATTTCAATATTAATATTATTAATACTTTATAGGCGTGTCCAAAGAATTGTTGAGCAAGTGTGGAATTTGAACTAATGTAACTTATTATGTAGTTGACCGTATAATGAGTTCTTACTTGAAATAAAGAAGCCACTAGCTATATAATATAACCAGTGGCTTGCCCACGGAGATTGTTCATTTTTTAAATCCCTAGTTGTTCGAGAACTAGGGATTTACTTTTTTGTGACTCCTTTAAAAGGTGTCCCATCAGATTTTACATCCATGATTCTACCTGTATCAATATTTACTTTTATCCATTTTTGGTTTTGAGGATTAAAATACTGTACCCTGTCTCTTACTGCTCCTACTCTTGCATTGTCTCCATAAGGTTTGTTTTTTTGCCATAATTATATCTCCTTTTTTTTAAGATATTTCCGTGGGCATCAAACGACATCTTATTTCTTTGTTTCCTACTAAGTTTCCATATATCCTGTAATTATTTTCTTCATGTCTTATTTTACCAGCTATTATTGCAGGGTTTATTCTTAATGTATTGGCAACTATATTGATAATCTTTGAATTTCTAGTTGGATATTGGTTCAATTCGTAGTCGATCTCTTTATACATTAAAGATTTTTTTTAGTTAATTCATTTGCTTCATTTTCTATTTTTTTTCACAGTTCTGGTGAATGTTTGAGTCTAAGTCATCAACAATAATGCTATTTTGTTCTTTGTAGTGTTTTGCTATATGAGAAAGCTCATGTATCAGGGTAAACCAAAAGTTATCAACTCTGTCATATCTTAAGCTCATGCCGATGACAGGACCGTTATCTGTTTTTTATTACTACTCCATCTACATAGGTTTTTTTTGAAAGATGGGGCAAAAAAAACAAGGTTTATGCCAAACTTGCTTAAATATTCTTTTGCAATAATTGGTCCATCGTCTAAGTAGCTTAATTTAACAACATTAATGAGGAATTCTTCGTCAATATTTTCTTGATTGAAGTTGCTTGAGATTTGTTGCTTTTTTTGCCTCATTTATTAGTAACAAGCACCATGCAAAAAAAAGAGCATAACTCATTTCTGTATCCCTATTTATTCTATGGTTACTTTTTCTGTATAAGGCAAAGTCAGGAGAAACTGAGCTGCCTACATTTTTTAAAAGATCTCTAAAAAAATAGTTCTGTGTCGTCTATGATATTTAAAAGCTTACCATATTTCTTTTTTTATTTCTTTGAACGGTATTTTATTCCATTCAATATTAGAATAACCGCTTGGGAAGTCAGCCTCGGGCTCATTTAGAAGAACCTCAGCAGGAATGCCTAGTGTTTGGTTAAGTGCACGCATCATTTTTTTTAAAGTAAGAGGTTTCTTTCGGTTCATTACTTCAGAAACTCTATTTTTTGCCGCCAAGGATAGGGACTAAATCTTTGTTAGAAAGTCCAAGTTGCTCTATCCTGAACTTAATAGCATCAATTGGGTCTGGTAGCTCAATTGGATGGGTCTCATTCTCATACATATCAATAAGTGTCCCAAGAAGCTCAACTTTTTTCGTCATCTTTAGGATTGTCAGCAAGTATAAGTTGGTCAAGTTGAGCAAGCGCAATAATGTAATCGTTTTCATTCTTAATTAATTTAAAGTCCATCACACTTCCTCCGTACAAATTTTGTCATACTCTTTATGGGTGCCAATAAACCTGATGTAAACAATTCCTGTTCTGTACAATATTTTTTTTACAACCAGGCGGTATTTATTTCCACAGATATTAAAAACAACTCTTCTATTTTGCAGTATACTGGCACTTTTATATTGTTCTTTAATCTCAGCAGGATTTTTTCCAATTTGCACTTTTAGCTTCGTGATACCACGCTTTTAATGATTCGGCAGAATCAGCGTAATCTGGGTTTTCGTAAAACTCTATTAGTGTTTTTTCGCGAGATTATTCTCATAATTGGAATATAGGGTAGTTCCTTGTTTTTGTCAATCATGAAAGTTCCAAAAAAATGGAACAAAGAGTGGTGAATGTTTGAGACATTTCTTGAACATTCTAGTGTGATTTTTAGTTTAGTCAGATAACTGTGCCAGGGATTTATTCTTTCAAAGCTCTTGATCAGCACTGGCTAATAGATTAAATTACACCAGTTTATAGAGGGCTTCAGCTTGGAAGCCCTCTGGTAAAAGTCTCTTTTGATGGATTAAATATCGTAAGTTGTATTAAACCTTGATTCCACATACTCGGGTCTTTCAGGTTTACCGAATAGATAACCCTGAATCTCGTTACAGCCTAAATCCTGCAGTATCCCGAGCTGGGCTTTATTTTCGACCCCTTCGGCGATAACATGCAACTTGAGGCTTTTCGCCATGGCTATGATCGCATTGGTTATAGCTGTGCTGTCGGTATCCTCTTCCATATCTTTTATAAAGGAGCGGTCGACCTTCAGCCTGTCTATAGGCAGATGTTTCAGATAGCTTAATGATGAATAACCCGTGCCGAAATCATCTATCGCAAGCTGCAAACCTATAGATTTTAGCTTTTCCAGTGTCGTGTCAGTCTTCTGACCGCTTTCCATGAGAAGGCTTTCGGTTAGTTCCAGCTCTATATTCTTTGGGTTCACTCCTGTAACGTCTATAAGCTCTTTCACCTCGTCAACGAAGCTTTTCTGCATAAACTGCAGAGCAGAGATGTTTACCGCTGTGGTTATGTTTGCATTGAGGTCACGCGACCATTTTACATTTTGGGTGAATGCTTCTTTCATAACCCAGTTACCAATGGGGAGTATAAGCCCCGTCTCTTCTGCCATTCTTATAAACTGGTCAGGTCTGATGAGACCCAGCTCCGGCTGCTGCCATCTGATGAGCGATTCGACCCCGAAGAGTTGGCGGTTCTGGACGTTTACCTGAGGCTGATACTCGAGGAAAAGTTCTCCTCTCTCTATGGCGTACCTGAGGTTATTCTCCATCTCCAGTCTTTTGATGCTTCTTTTGTTCATATCAGGGGAGAAGAATCTAAAGCTGTTTCTGCCCTGAGCTTTGACCTGATACATAGCGATATCAGCATTCTTCAGGAGTGTTTCCGCCGTTTGACCGTCGGAAGGGAAGATGCTGATACCTATACTGAGGCTGGTGTATATCTCGTAGCCTTCGACGAAAAGAGGTGTCGATAGTTTTTGCAGCAGATCATTGGCTTTTTTTACTCGCCTGTATTTCGTCCACTCCATTAAGAACTACGACAAATTCATCTCCGCCGATCCTTGCTATGGTGTCGCATGAGTTTAAATCGATTTCGCCATTTGTATTACTCAAGGTGTCACATGGATTCAGGCTGGTATTAAGCAGTTCTGCTACTTCTCTGAGCAGTTGATCCCCTATGGTGTGTCCGAGGGTATCATTGATGTTCTTGAACCTGTCTAAGTCTATCAAAAGTATAGCAAATTTCTGATATTTACCTTCAGCATTATGGATGAGAGTGGAAAGTCGTTCTTTCAGCAGCTCTCTATTAGGAAGGTTTGTCACAGAGTCAAAATAGGCTAGTCTTTCGATCTTCTTTTCTGCTTTTTTGATATCGGAGATATCTACTAAAGTACCTATAATTCCTGCCGTTTCATTAGCGGAGTCTTTAAAAAAAATTGCTTTATTGAACATAACGGTTCTGTCAGAGCCGTCTGCGTATTTCACTTGATTTTCATACGGCACAGTCTTGCCAGTTAGCATAAGCTCTGAGTCTGTTTTGTCGCAATATCTTGCCCAGTCTGCAGGGGCTATCTTCATAGAATCATGCCCGACTATATCGCTTTTACTCATCCCCCCCCATGCTTTTTCCAGCTCATTGTTACAGCCGAGATATACCCCATTTTTATCCTTATAAAATATAGGGTTAGGGATAGCGTCAAGGAGCGAGTTCAGAAACTTGATGTTATTCTCAAGCTCCATCTCGTTTTGCCGTCTTTCAAGCTCAGCGGATGCCCTCACGGAAAAAAGTTTCAGTGTGGATATGACAAAGTCGGCATCCCTGAGGGGTACTTTCCCCATTATAGCCATCAGTCCGGTTGTCTCTCCCTTCGAGTTGGTGAGCGGATATCCGAAATACGAATCGACCTCCAGTTCTTTAGCCAGTTCATCCTCCGGAAACTTCTGTATAACATTGCCGGGGATGTATTGCGGTCCTTCATATATGACAAGATAGCATGGAGTTGTTTCGAGCTGGTACTCTATGCCGTCGGACAGTTTTCCGTCTATACTGAGTGCAACAGTACGCAGGTTTATTTTGGTTTCATCACTGAATTCTGATATCAGCACATAGTCGGCATTTGTGGCACGTGTGAGATGAGTAACTACGGAATCGAAGAATTCCTCACCCACAGTCGAAAGGATACCTTTGGTTATCTCGTCCATCCCACGTCTGATATGTTGCAGTTCTGTAAGATTAACTATCTCAACCAGAGTCGTATTGGGGATAGATGGAAAGTCCGACAGTATTATTTCGTAATATTTGTCACCTGTCTGATGTGTAACCTGTTTTGTCAGAGTGAGCGTACTCTTTTTTGATTTGATAAATTTGAATATTTCAGCCTTTAAGAAATCATAAGCATAATTATCAGAGCTCTGAGTATTTTCTGTCAGCTCTGCAAGCTCCTTAAATAGATTTACGGCAGCTTTGTTGTTTTCTAGAACATTGCCGTTGTTAGATATCAACACGGCAGGGTTACTTAGTTTATTAAATAAGTGTTTAAATTTGTTATCGTCTCTCATTTGTCTACCCTTATATAAATAAAGTTTGCCGAACTATATATCGGCAAGATTGCGTGCATTTCTAGTTTGTGTATGTATTCCACTGCACAGTTGTTTTTTATATGACTATTCTGGGTCTTGTGAAATATTTGTAAAGTGTAAAATAAGACTACATATATGTTTAAAAGGTATACAACAGGCTAAATGACTTGGAACAAACTATTTTCTATTCTTAATTTCATTGAGTGTCTCTTGATAAAGGTGCAGATTTTTACCACCGATTGCGACAGCTTTCTCAGCATATTTCACAGCTTCGTCATATCTACCCAGCTCAAAGAGGACGTAAGCATAATTATTCAATGCTTCGCCGTTGTTCGGGTGCAGTTCGACTGCTTTAGACAGGTATTCTTCCGCTTTATTCAGATCATTCTTCCGATAAGAGATATTTGCAATACCCAGCAGAACATACAGATTGTCATTCCATCTTTTGTATGCTGTCAGATATGCCCTTTCCGCTATGTCGTGTCTTCCCATATTTTCAAATGCAGAAACCGACTGGATATATTTGATAGGATCGGCAGATTCGGGTATGTCGTCAGGATTCAGAACATACAGTCCCCAGTAACTACCTCTTCGCCACGTGTGATCGAATGTTGCAAGTTTCATCCGCTCGTTTTTTGTTAGTGCCTGAATGCAGTATGATTCTACTGTTTTCGAAATCCACCCCTGTTACTACAGCATAATGCCATCTCGGTGCCATCTCCAGCCCCAGATTCAAAAGCACTCCCGCAGGTCTGCCGTTTGATAACTCATTGATTAACGTCTCAGGTCCATAAAAAACATAGGGGACTTTGTCATATCGTCTTGCTCCTGCTATCATCGCAGACTGCAGAGAACCTTTTTTTGGATGGTGTGTATATAATGGGGGGTTAGCTCCTGCGGTGTGACCTTTGTACCGGATTCTTCCAGTAGCATCGCCATAACGGAAGGACCGCACTGATAAGCATCCTGCGGATGAAAGGGGACTTGGAGCTTGATAATTTTCGGGCTCTGTTTTTCGATTTCGAGCCATTCAGAGCTGACACGTGCACACCCTGTCATAATAAACAGGGTGAGCAGCATCAGTACTATCTTGTTTCCAGACAAAATTCTACTTCGTAAAGCTGAAAACGTTTGTGTGACCTGTAATGTCAGTAATCAGAAGCACTATAAACACTATGAGGGCAGCCCCCCCACTATAGCACCTACTGCACTGGCACCGGCAGGTGATTCCTGAATAGTATCGGCAAGCGAAACTATTTCTGCGTCACTAAGAGCTGAAACTCTTACATCTGCTTCCTCAGGAGAAACACCCATGCTTAGGATTTCCTGACGAACGTCTTCTCTTGCCATGTAGTTCTGCATGAAATCTCTGGCAGTTTCAACCCTTTGGGTATCGACAGTCGTGCCAGTGGAGATCATTTTCGCATAAGCTGCATGGTACGGAGCAGCGGTCAGTAACATTATAGTCACCATCAACATGCTGATCAGCTTTGAGTTGTTCTTGAAATACGTCATAAACTTCACCTCCAGTTTTTTATTAGTATACACATAATTATAATAAAAGCATCGGTTGTCGGTAATATTCCCTTAGTAAAATTACCTAAACAGGTGTGTCTTGCCTGCGAGAGTGCTTAATATTGACTTATATGTTTTCAGTAAATATAATGAGTCAATGAATAAAGAAAAGAATGTATGTGTCAAAACAATACTGCAGATTAGACAGTTATCCAGATTTTTTGGATAAATACTCAAAATATCTTGATCATAACTACAACATAACCCTGCCTCAAATGCTCTGCCTTTATGAAATCAGTGAAAACGAACAGATGAATCTCTCGCAGCTCACCAAGTGTATGAATCTCAATAACTCTGCCGTTACGGGAATAATAGACAGGCTGGAGGTTAAAGGTTTCGTCAAGCGGATAAAAAAAAGGGACTGACAGAAGAACTATTTTTCTGGAGCTCACTAAAGCCGGGCAGGAGTATACTATTCTGCTCTTTAAAATATTAGAAAATGAATGCTGTTTTGACAATCAGCAGCTCAGCCTCGAACAGATCAAAGATATAAATGATTCACTGGACAAAATCATTAAGTCTTTCCTTCCTGAAGTCAAAGAGATCGAACTGGCGTAACCCTCTCATCCAGTAATAATATATTTACTTAATATGCTTATGTTAAACGAGAAATAGTCTTTCCTTCATGTTCGTATATTTGACATATGAAATATATTAATATAAAACTTTCATATCTGACTATTTTCGTCATGAGAATTATATGTTTAAAATTTATAAGGTAAGGTTATGACCAGTACTGAAAAGGTTCGGATTGAAAACTTGTATAAGATATTCGGTGCGAAACCAAAAAACTGCACTGAAGATGTTGAAAGAGGGTAAAGATAAAGACCGCATTCTTGAAGAGACAGGTATGACGGTTGGTGTTCAGGATGCCAGCTTCACAGTGAATAAAGGTGAAATATTCGTTGTAATGGGCTTATCCGGTTCGGGTAAATCCACTTTGGTCAGGATGCTCAACAGGCTGATAGAACCGACTAGCGGAGCTGTTTATATCGACGGAGAGAATGTCTCCGCCATGAATCAGAATGATCTCACACAGGTCAGGCGTAAGAAGATGTGCATGGTTTTTTCAGTCATTTGCACTCATGCCGCACCTTAATGTGATAGACAATGTCTCTTTCGGGCTGGAGCTTGCAGGTATTGCCAAGAGTGAGCGATATGCCAGAGCACAGGATGCACTGGAGCAGGTCGGTCTGGCCGTTTATGCCGAGAATTTCCCCGATGAGCTTTCGGGTGGTATGCAGCAGAGGGTAGGGCTTGCCAGAGCATTGGCTGTTGACCCTGATATACTGCTGATGGATGAGGCTTTCAGTGCTCTTGATCCGCTGATCAGGTGTGAAATGCAGGATGAACTCATCGCACTTCAGGAAAATTCTCAACGTACAATAATATTCATATCTCACGATTTGGACGAGGCGATAAAGATAGGCGACCGTATAGCCATAATGGAAGGTGGAAGAGTTGTGCAGGTGGGGACACCTGAGGAGATTCTCAGAAACCCTGCGGACGATTATGTTCGTGCCTTTTTTTAAAGGGGTTGACCCCACGCATATCATTACTGCAGGCGATATAGCAAGAAACACTCAGGTGCAGGTTATCAGACACGAAGGGGATGGCCCTGTGACGGCTCTGCAGAGGCTCAGAAACTACGACCGTGATTACGGGTATGTAATGAATAAGAAGAAGGAATTTGTAGGGGTTGTCTCGCAGGATAACCTTATAAAAGTGATAGAGGACGACAGCCTGAGCTCTGATGATCTTTCTCCGGCTATGCTTGAAGGGGTGAGTCCGGTTCAATCAACAGACTCTATGCAGGATATCTTATCCGAGGTTTCATCTAAACCTTACCCTATACCTGTTGTTGATGAGAATAATAAATACATAGGTGTTATCTCAAAAAAAATATATTTTTGAGAACACTGAACAAGACTGAAGAGACGGTTAACGGAGAGGGTAAATAATGGATTTTTTCAAATTTGAAGATAGATTAATACCCCTTGATGAATGGATACAGACCTTTGTAGATTTTCTGGTGGAGAATTACAGAGGGGTATTCCAGACCTTAAAATACCCTGTAGAGAAGACCCTAAACGGCTTGGAATGGATTTTTTTTACTGCTGTGCATCCGCTTTTGATCATGGCGGTATTCGCCTTCTTCGCATGGAGACTGGCAGGTAAAAGGGTGACAGCCTTTACGGTTGCAACTCTCTTCTTCATAGGGATGCTGGGGCTCTGGGAAGAGGCAATGATAACTATGGCTATGGTTATGAGTTCAGTTATTTTCTGTACCCTTGTCGGTGTTCCCCTTGGGATAATGTCAGGTCGGAGCGATAATGCAGAGATGGCAATACGCCCTTTTCTGGATGCTATGCAGACCACCCCTGCGTTTGTATATCTTGTCCCCGTCGTGATGCTTTTCAGCATAGGGAGTGTGTCGGGAGTGCTGGCAACAATTGTTTTTGCCATGCCGCCGATTATACGTCTCACAAGCCTTGGCATAAGACAGGTGGATAAAGAACTCATCGAGGCTTCACAGGCTTTTGGTGCAACCTCACGTCAGACACTATTCAAAGTACAGATACCGCTGGCTATGCCTTCTGTTATGGCAGGGTTGAATCAGACAATTATGATGTCGCTGTCGATGGTGGTTATTGCTGCTCTCATCGGTGCAGGCGGCTTGGGGAGTCCTGTTTTTTCAGGGGCTTAATACCCTTGATATAGGTCTTGCTACTATAGGCGGTATTTCTATCGTTCTGATGGCAATGGTTTTAGACAGGATCACGCAAGGACTTTCAAAAGAGAGAAAGAGAAAGAAATAAAAAAATATACGGAGGAGTAGTATGAAGAAATTATTGATAATGCTTATTGTATTATGTTTTGCCGCAACGTCGGCTATGGCATATGACAAAATGCCGGGCAAGGGTAAGACAGTTAACCCTGCCAGAGCGACATGGACAACAGGATTCTTTCAGGAGGCACTTGTAAGAAAAGCTTTCGAGGAGCTTGGCTACAAGGTAAAGTCGCCAAAGGACCTTGCAAACCCTATCTTTTATAAGTCGGTAACACTCGGTGATGTTGATTACTGGGTAAATGGATGGTTTCCTACTCACAAGGCTCACCTGCCTAAAGATTTTGACGAGAAGGCAACAACTTACGGCTATGTTGTAAAGGCCGGTGGAATGCAGGGATACCTTGCATCCAAGAAATATATAGAAAAAAAATATAACATCACGTCACTTGCAGATTTCAAAAGACCTGAAGTGAAAAAAAAGCATTCGATACAAACGGCGACGGGAAAGCAGACATGGTTGCATGCCTCCGGGATGGGGATGTGAGAAGACTATCGGTTTTCATATGAAAGAGTATGGTCTTGAAAAAAGATATTAATCTCATCAAAGCGACTTACTCTGCCAGTATGGCCGGTGCTCTTGCTAAACATAAAAAATGGCGAGCCTGTCCTTTTTTTATACATGGACACCTAACTGGACAGTATTCAAACTGCTCCCGGGTGAAGATGTACTCTGGATAAACGTACCTGAGATCAAGCCTACCGAAGCACAGCAAGGCAAAGAAGAGTTCATGGTGGTAAAGGATGCAGTCGGTACTGTAACTAACCCTGTTAAACTTGGTTTCGTTGTCAGTGATATCAGAGCCGTAGCGAATAAAAAAATTCATCGCAGAAAATCCTGCAATCGAAAGATTTTTTTGAGGTGTTCACACTCGCTCTTAAAGATATCAGTGAGCAGAATACAAAGATGAACGCCGGAGAGAAGAGCAAAAAAAGATATTCAGCGTCATGCCGACGAATGGATAAAAGCTAATCAGACAACATGGAACGGATGGCTGGAAGAAGCCAGAAAGGCCGCTAAATAGGTCATATCCCATATGAATGTCTGCAAAGACATAATATGAAGATATGTTTCGATTATTTAAGTAATAAAGTCCCCGATTTTTATAACAAGGTCGGGGATTTTTTTTGTATAGACGTTATCTTGTCATATTGTGGATTGGCGAGCCTTTCAACAGTGCTGTTAGATACTGAACTGCAATTTAACTTAAAATATATGTGCCGAAAGAGCGGTGCTGTCTTTTATCTTACTTGACTATTATCCAAGCAAATCTATACTAACAATATTATTTATCATTTTGATGTGGGAGGCATGAGTGGATATCCATTACATACTAAAGAAATCGAGAGACGGCGGGCAGTTCAGTAAAGATGAAATTATTGAGATGCTGTCTTTTCCGACAAACTCTATTGAGGCTTCAGTTATCATAGGAGAGGCTGGCAAATTATCACGTGAACTTTGCGGAAATAAAGCAGAAGTACACGGTCAGTTTGCTCTTAATCTTGCTCCTTGCCCTGTTAACTGCGAGTTCTGCTCATTTGCATCTCAATATGACATTTTTTTTAAAGAACCTGTCGAGCTGACCGTTGAACAGGCTATAGATTATGCCGTTAAATTTGATGAAACCCCTGAAAATACATCTGTCTTCCTTATGACCACTGCAAATTACGATTTTGGAAAGTTTATGGAGATAGCCTCAGAGGTTAAGAAAGCCCTCAAAACCGACAGCTATATGGTAGCCAATGTAGGTGACATATCCGCCTCCAGAGCACAGAAGATGAAGGATGTCGGTTTTCACGGTGTCTATCATGCCATAAGAATGGGCGAAGGTGCTTCGACTAAGGTATCGATAAACCAGAGGCTTAAATCTATCCGCACGTTTCAGGATGCCGGGCTGGTGGTGGGGACCTGCGTAGAACCTATCGGGCCTGAGCATACAAACGAAGAGATAGCTGAGCATATACTCCTTGCTGCGTCCTTCGACCCTGCGTTCAGCGGTGCAATGCGTAGGATTACTATCCCCGGTTCAGATCTTGAGAAATACGGTATGATATCGGAACTGCGTATAGCTCAGATAGTCGCCGTTACAAGGCTTGCGACACCTAGGAGTGTTATCGGTAATTGCACACACGAGCCGAATGTCCTCGGTGCTTATGCAGGTGCTAATCTTTTTTGGGCGGAGAGCGGCGGCAATCCACGTGACATAAAAGAGAAGACGGAAGAGGGGCGCGGAATGTCTGTGGGCGACTGTGCTATGCTGTTTAAAGATGCGGATTACGATGTGCTGACAGCTAACTCAAGCTACTATAATAAGAAACATTCGAAACTTGCACAGCCGGAGTAAAGAAAGATATGAAAGCTAAATATATACACACGAATATCAATGTTTTTTGATCTGGAAAAGAGCATTAAGTTTTACGATGATGCACTCGGGCTCAAAGAAAAGAGGCGGTATGAAGAGCCTGAAGGCAAGTTTATTCTTGTATATCTGACTGACGAAACCTCAGATATAGAGATAGAACTGACATGGCTGAGAGATAGAGAAAAACCATACGACCTCGGAGACAACGAAATACATCTTGCTTTCAGGGTTGATGACTTCGACGGATTCTATAAACTTCACAAAGAGATGGACTGCATCTGCTACGAAAATATAAAGATGGGGCTTTATTTCATCAATGATCCTGACGGATACTGGCTGGAGGTCGTCCCTGTCAGGGATATAACCTTATAGTTTTTTATTTGCAGTATTAATTAATAGTGGTATAATTCACGATATAGAAACAGCATTGGAATCATGGAGGATGATGATGCATGGTTTTGGCATAGGGGCATTTGCCTCTGCCAATGTAAATCAAAATATTCGCAGTTTTTTCTACTCAAATCTCGCAAAGTATACAAAGGCTTGCGTCAGGCAATAAGTTTGCGGCCACATATGACCCTACATCAATTTCAATATCAGAAAGGTTAAAGAGTGAGATCAATGATACTGTTTCATTGGTCAAAAGTATGCATGAGCGTATCAGTATGGCAGAACTCGGCAGGTCTGAGGCAATGCTTAAAGTCGATGTGATGCATAGAATTAAAGAGCTTGCCGTTGCTTACAATAACGACACTTTATCTGATGCGGAAAAGAGTGAGATACAGGCACAGGTCGATGAACTGAGTAAGTTCATAAGCGGTGATAGAGACTTTGGAAAACTGAAAACTGATATAAAGATAACAACTCTGGACAAGTTCGAAAAGCTGGAGACGCAAGAGGGTTCTACTCTCGATGTGCTATCCGTCAAAGGATCAGACGATACTACTTTTGTGCTGTTTCAGGATGTAAAAAACCGATGGAACGAGTTTAATCAAACTCTTAGAGAACAATAGCTCCTTTATTGCAGATGCTGTTCCTGGGCGGGTGATTAATGCTGAATGGAGCATGAATCCTCAAGGGGTGAGTGAAACAAGTGTCGAGCGCCATATGTTTAATCTTGAGCAGTATGGTGTTCAGGACAGTATAGATTCCAGTCTTGACGATTTTGTAAGCATGGCTGTTTCTCTCACGGCTGAGATTGACAGGCTGGAAATCGGCATCGACGAGATGTTGAATAAAGAAGGGATTTTGCAGAACCGCCTTACTAATATGACCGCAACAGATATCGCAGAAGAGACTAGAAAACTGATGAAAGCACAGTTAGGCAGAGAGATGGGTGTTAATGTGCTGAAAGTCCAGAATGATCTCGAAAAGAGTATGATCCTTTCACTTCTCACCTTTTAAATCATGTAAGAAGAGGGGCAGAATCCTGTCCACCCCTTTATAAGCTTTTATTTACTACACAAGCGGTATGCATATATCGGTTATCAACTCGTCTTCGGGAGTATCCTGAGGGTTGTTGCGATAGATTTCAAGTGGTGCAGAATGTGGTTCTCTGCCGCTATTTGGCAGCCAGACTCCGTATAGCCACTGGTACTTGGCATGAAACCCCTGATAGCTGCCGACATGCCTTAAAACAGCAAACTCTCCTGCAGGTATAGTCTGAGTTTTGAGCTCGCCCGTTGCAACGAAATCATCACCGACACTGATACATGCGTCATACCTGATTTTGTCAGGTTCGGTCACATTCGGGTCATCGTAGCTTATGCCTATAAACAATGTTTCGCCAGTTACCTGACGCATTAGCTCAGGGGATGAACAGAGCTTTGCCCATGTAGGCTCGCACTTTTCATACGGTCCGATGTGTCTGAGGTAAGCGACTTTGATATCACCAAACAATTTAATCGAAACATCCATAATATCCTCACTTATTGTAAGTTTAGGTCTTTTATCGGATATCAGTTCAAGAGATTCTTCACTTTTCAGTTCTCTGAAACTCTTCGGAGATATCCCAAAGTGTTTCTTAAATGCTCTGGTGAAAGACTCATGAGTTTCATATCCACTGTCGAATGCTACATTCAGTATCGATTCACCTGATGCCTGAAGCAGCATAGCAGAGTTTTCAAGCCTGATCCTTCTGGCATACTGCTGCAAGCTTTCGCCGGTATATGCATAGTAAATTCTATGAAAATGGTATCTCGATATACCAACATATTCTGCGAGCTTATCAGTGCTTACCTGTTTATTAAGGTTATGCTGAATATACTCTTGTGCCTTTACAATACTTTTTTTACGTAAAAATTAATTGTCGTATGTTTCATAATCAATCCATATTTGTAATTATATACTAAAGAAAAAATGATTCTTGACCTTAATTGCTAATTTTGCATTTTTTCTTAATTATTATGATGGGCGAGTCCATGCTTAAGAATGTGTGTGCACGAGCCATTGGAGCGAGAGAGCATTCGCGGGGCTTATACTTAGACCGACATACATTTTGATATCTATCAGAAACAAATTGCTTGACATTGCCGCTTATTGATATTAATAATCAATATCAACTATTTTATTTTATGGAGCTTCGGATGAAAGTATGTGTGGTAGGCGGTTTAAACCGCATGGAAAAGGACTATGTCAAAGCTTATAAAGACATAGGCTGCAAAGCGAAGGTCTTCAATAAGCTGAATAACAACTTCGAGCAATCTATAAAGTGTACCGAGTGCGTCGTACTCCTTACAAAACTCGCAAGTCACAACATGGCTAACAAAGCCAAAAAACCTGTGCAAAAAAGCACAATATACCTTTTATCTGTACCGATAAAACCAGCCCGTGTTCCGTGTGCGGTGTAATGCAGGAATTCATGAATTGCGGCAGCTGTGAGTTCGCGGATAAGTGCAGAAGCACACATGACTAATGACCACAGAAGGCTTTTTTTCTCATATGCTGTATGAGTACAAGAAAGGGGTCAGAAGACTTGCGATGTATACGTGCTCAGAGGCGGAGAGTGCTTTCCACTTGAAGAAACTCCGAAACAGCGGCATTGCCCATGTGGTATCTGAGGTAAGCAATGGGAATGTGAATATCTTTTTCGGGGATTGTCCGTGCATAAGCATCGTGGAGAGTTTCGGCAAGAAGAGGCTGAATGATTTTGATGAGAAAGAAGATTTTATTTTAGGTGTTCTGCTGGGGTATGATATCACTAAGCAGTGCGAGAGGTATATGAATATGCTCAGCCCTGAAAAGTGTCAGTCATGTGCAGTGTCGGGCAAATTCGCTTAACTAGGATTTATCGCATAAATTTATAAATTGTTATCCGAATCACGTTGCAAATCGGATTGATGTGGTATAATAGGTTACAATTCCGAACAGAAAAAATGTCTATTTAGGGGTCTTAAGGGTTTCATATGTTTATCTCATTAATAGGAGGCGAACATGGGTAGGCGTTCATATTTCTCAAGATCACCGGAGTTTTACAACAACTTCCACAAGATGATGAGTAATTATTGTGTCCCTCATGAAGGAGAACCGACAATAAGTCTCGAAATGTTAGAAAGTTATCTGACCACAGATATCGACGAGTCAGAGAAGTATATGCGTATGTTCCGCATTATCAGTTACGGCTTGGAGGCTCAGGAGTGCGGAATAGCAAAGTATGAAGAGCAGGTTCGTGATATTAGCTAATATAACGCAGGAGAAATAATTGTTTGAATCAAACTAAGGCTCTCGGTTTACGCTTGAGAGCCTTTTTTTTGTCTAAAATGCGTAGCATACAGAAAGCTATGTTCTTGTGCGTGGGTGACAGAATCTTATGTTTAAGCGTGGGAATCTATCGAACTGTTTAGTTCCGCCAGTTTTTCACTTTCTCCCTGTATGGTATATGTGACCTCTTCAGCCTTGAAATCCGTGTTGATGGTTTTCAGTTTTAACCTGTCTATATGGTATTCCATGTGCCGTGTCTGATTGTACGCCACGGTCAATGTCAGTCTGCTTAGGCTGTCCAGTGAGATAAGATTAGCTACTCCAACAGCCTCCTGACCGGCATCATTGTATGCCCTGACAAGTCCGCCCGTACCGAGTTTTATACCACCGAAATACCTCACGGTGATAATCCCTGCATTTACCATGTCATGCCCCTGCAGAACCTTCAGAGTTGGCTTGCCCGATGTGTTCTTAGGCTCACCGTCGTCGGAACAGTTCTCGACTATCTGCCCGTGTTCGTTTATCTCTCTGGTCGCCCATACAAAATGTCTGGCTTTAGGGTGTTCAGACCTGAGTTTCTCCATCTGCTCGGCAAACATTTCAGAAGGGAAGAGATAAGCAACAAATGAGGATTTTTTTTATATCAACCTTAGCGTCAACAGGGGTGATGATAGTAAAACCTTTCATAATATCTTAAACTCATATTTGGCTTCGGTTGGCTTCATACCCTTGTGATAAGTCCTTTCTGTAAAACGGATATTGTTGTCGTTGTCGATGGTCATGACAGTTGACGACATAGTCCCATACTCATCACTCTCTATGTACATTGAAGACAATAACTGCTCCAGCTCTAAGCTGACCCCTGTGTTGGGGAGTCGATCGTCTGGAGATTGCGTTCCGTCATGTAGCAGATCGAAGAGGTCATCTGTTGTGAAATCTTTGCTGACAGCCTCAGAGAACAACTTTTTTTACCTCGCTCAACTTTAAACCAGTCAGTGTCCAGAAGAGCATTGCTCAGTCCATAGACCCCTGAACCGAGTTTTTTTGAGCTGTTTCAGTCTTATTAGAGTAATAGTAAAGTGAATCCGTATCACCTGCTATGACGTTGTATCCATTGTATTTATCAGTCGTTTCGTTGAATAAAGAAAAATAGCTTGCAGGGGGTATGTAGCTCTTTAAGAAATCATAGACCAGCAGACCTCGTGAATGGCGGTTATGCACCATGTCGGCAGGGGCACGGTAGTTGGTAAGTGCCGCAAACCGTCCGTTTCTGCTTATACCCATCCATGTTCCGCCTGCTTTCAAATCCTCTCCTGCCAATATGTCGGGTCTTTCATCACGGAAATATGCAGGTCTTGTGGGGCGAGCATAGAATTCATCTCTGTTAGCGGCTAATATAAGCTTATATTCAGGGTGGTGTTTATAGGAGAAGAGTATCAGGCACATGACTAAATGAACTCGCCCTTTTGATCTATAATCATGCCCCGACAAATAGGGGATATTTCCGTGCCTAGGCTTTGCGTGGATATGTTATATTCAGTTGTAATATAGACTTTATTTGGCATATCTGTCCTCTCCTGATAAGGGTATGTTCAGTCTATCTGATAAGTATCTATGATGCAAATATGAATTAGAAAAGGGGGCATGATGCCCCATAAGTTATTAAATTGATATGTCATTCTGAGTGAAGCGAAGAATCTGATCACGTTAAATAACTTACGGGCTCAGATCCTTCGGTTGAAGCCTCAGGATGACGATAATAGTTTATTATTCCACTTATAAGCTTTAGCCATTCAATTAAGAGCTGACTTAATGCCCCCGTGTTATAGTTAAAGCTTAGTTGAGTATATCTCTTCGTTGAAACCGACGATCCAAGTGTCTCCGAGTTTGATAGTCGGAGCACGCAGACTTCCGCTTCTGCCGAGTGCTGTTTTCAGCACCTCAAACCTGTCGGCATCTTTTGTGTCGATCTCAATAATGCTTTTACCTTTTGCGAGCATTATCTTCGAGCCGGAGGAGAGGAGTTCCCACGCCTCATCGGCCTCTATTTTAACTTTTCTGGCATCTATCTTTTCAGTTACTTCGACATTTTTTCGCTCAAGAACCTCCTGAGCCTTCTTGCAAGAAGTTCATCCTGCACGGAAATACATCCAGTCTATAGACATATGTCACCCCCGAGTTATTTATAAACTATATTAATACGTTTTTAGTCCTGATACAAGGGGATTATAAAGAGCGTTGCAGGATGCCCATCATATTATAGACAAGCTGAGCTGCCGAAAAGTCGTACCCGTGGAAACCCTCTATGGGTGCGAACTCTACAACATCAAAGCCTATGCAGTTGCGTGTGCTCATCACTTTCTCGATTAGTGCGTGTGCTTCGTACCAGCCAAGCCCTCCGGGAACGGGTGTCCCCGTCGCAGGCATTATCGAAGCGTCCAGCCCGTCTATGTCGAAAGTTATAAATACATTCTCAGGGAAATAAGGGGGGAGCTCGAAAGCATCGACACCACTTTTGTATATGTCCTCGGCATCCATATAATCAATGTTATGTCTGAGGCGGAGGTTGTGCTCCTCCATGCTGTAGCTTCTCGTCCCCAGCTGATAAAACGGAATATCTAGGTCAAAGACACGCTTCATGATACAAGCGTGACTGTATTTAGTGCCGTCGTAAGAATCTCTGAGATCTGCGTGAGCGTCAAACTGCACAACACCGAAATCTTTTCCGAATTTGTTATAAAGAGCTTCTATCGCTCCGTAGGTTACGGTGTGTTCACCGCCGAGAATGACGGGTGTTTTACCAAACTCTATCGTTGTGTTAACAGCATCGCAGATATTAATGAGTGTCTCTTTGATACTGCCGGAGCAGTCAACAGATTTTGCCGTATATATCCCCAGATCAGCAGGTACTGATTTGTTGTCGAACAGCTCAAGCTGAGCCGAAGCCCTGAGGATAGCGTCAGGACCATTATTTGTTCCGCCGCCGTAAGATACTGTCCTTTCATACGGGACAGGGATGACGTGAAACTGAGCGTCTTCAGGTTTTGAAGGGGTGACATCGTCACCATGGAAATTTATCATGCGAGTCTACCTCTATAGTCAGAATACCCAAATTCTCTTACCGTATCAAGAGAACCGTCTTCAAGACTGAAAGTAAGCAGACTAGGAAGCTCAACTCCGTTGAATGTTGTATTTTTTGACAAAAGAGTAGAGAGCCATGTCGGTAAATACCAGCCTGTCACCGCGTTTCAGCTCTTTATCAAAAGAGTATGTCCCTATGAAATCGCCTGCAAGGCATGATATACAGCCAAGCTTGTAAAAAAGCTCGCCCCCCTTCATTCACCAGATGAGGTTTGTATGGCATCGCCAGAACATCGGGCATATGGGTCTCTGCGGATGAATCGAGGATGGCTATGTCTACACCGTTTTTAATAGTATCTAGTACGGAAGTGACAAACACTCCAGCATTGAGTACAACAGCTTCTCCGGGTTCGAGGTAAACCTGTATATTATTATATCTTTTTTCTGAAGTCGTTTATGGTTTTCACCAGTAGTTCTATGTCGTAGTCCAACTTTGTTATATGGTGTCCGCCGCCGAAATTAATCCACTTCATATTTGGAATAAGCTCTTTGTACCTCTCCTCGAAACTTTCAAGTACACGAACAAGGACATCAGTCCCCTGTTCGCACATGGCATGGAAATGCAGTCCGTCGATCCTCGAAAGATCAAAGCCGTCCAGATCAGGTGGATTTACGCCGAATCTTGAACCTGGTATGCATGGATTATAAAGCTCTGTCTCCACCTCGGCATGACCGGGATTAACCCTTAGCCCAACCTGTTTACCTTCAGGGATTTTATCCGAGAAATAATCTAACTGACTGATAGAGTTGAAAACAATATGGTCAGAGTATTTGACCGTTCTTTCAAACTGCTCATCCGAAAAAGCAGGGGAGTATGTATGAACCTCTTTGCCGAATTCCTCTCTCCCCATCTGAGCCTCTATAGGACCGCTGGCACAAACTCCGTGCAAATATTCCGATATCAAAGGGAAGACCGCAGGCATAGCAAATGCTTTCAGTGCAAGGAGTATCTTTGCTCCTGTACGCTTCTGCACAGAGTCCAGTATCTCGCAGTTACGCTTTATCACGTCCCTGCTGATGAGATAACAGGGTGTTGCCACCCTGTCTGTTATTTCTGTCGGAAAATCTGTTAGTGCCTGCTTATTTATCATGCTCATTATGCCGGGAGCTCTCCATCGAAATCTACGACATTCCATGGGAGTCCGCATCTGTTAAGCTCGTCCATGAAAACGTCAGGGTCCAGTTGCTCAACGTTGAAAACGCCTTCGCCTGTCCATATCCCTTTGATCATCATCATGGCACCGATCATAGCCGGTACTCCCGTGGTATAGGATACGGCCTGAGCCTGAATCTCTTTGAAGCATTCTGCGTGGTCGCATACGTTATATATGTATTTTTTTCTGCTGTTTACCGTCTTTTTGTCCGTCGAAGATACAGCCGATCACTGCTTTACCCGTGTAGTTGTTGCCAAGTGTTGCTGGTTCAGGCAGGAGGGCTTTGAGGAATTGTAACGGGATTATCTTTTGCCCTTCGAATTCCACTTCATCGATACGTGTCATACCGACATTTTCAAGCACCTTGAGGTGAGTGATATATGCCTGCGAAAAGGTCATCCAGAAGCGGATACGCTCCAGCCCTTTGATATGTTTGACGAGGGATTCCATCTCTTCGTGGTAGAGCATATAGCTCTCTTTAACCCCTGCCTCAGGGTAGTCAAAAGGGAAGTGTACACAGTCATCGTTGAGGATGGCAGGTGTCTCTATCCATTTGCCGTTTTTCCAGTGGCGGACAGTCTGAGTTACCTCACGGATGTTTATCTCAGGGTTGAAGTTAGTTGCGAAAGGGTGTCCGTGATCCCCTGCGTTACAGTCGAGGATATCGATAGTCTTTATACTGTCGTAGTGGTGCTTCTGTGCGTATGCACAGAAAATATTGGTCACTCCCGGGTCGAATCCACAGCCGAGAACAGCCATCAGACCTTTCTCTTTAAATCTGTCCTGATAAGCCCACTGCCAGCTGTACTCGAAGTGTGCTTCATCCTTTGGCTCATAGTTAGCCGTATCGAGATAGTGCACCTCTGCGTTGAGACATGCATCCATAATGGTCAGATCCTGATATGGCAGAGCCACGTTTATAACCAGAAACGGTTTCTCCGCAAGGAGGAGTTCAGTCAGTGCCGCCGTATCGTCAGCATCAACCTGCAGCGTTTTGATTTCTATGCCGTATAAGTTTTTGACCTGAGACGCTATTTCGTCACATTTGCTCTTTGTTCTGCTGGCGATTACGATTTCGCTGAAAACGTCAGTGTTCTGTGCACATTTCTTTGCCACAACATTGCCGACACCGCCGGCTCCTATGATCAATACTTTTTTTCATTTTTTTATACCTGATCCTTTTCGTAGTATGTATATCCTCGTAAGCCTTCCTCGAAACTGTCGAGTATAGTTTTACGCTCTTTGGCTGTTATGAATCCCTGCTTAATGGAATCTTCCGCTATCTGCTTCAGCCTTACTTTCATGGCTTTTATGTCGTATTCCACGTATTTCAGAACATCGGATACCGAGTCCCCTTCGAGCTCCTCAGAGACTTCGTATGAACCGTCTTCGTGTACATTGACCGAAACCACGTTTGCGTCCCCGAAGAGGTTGTGCAGGTCGCCAAGGGTCTCCTGATATGCTCCCACAAGGAAAACACCCAGATAGTATTCCTCAAGTTCGCTGAATTCGTGGAGCATTAGCCTGCTTCTGTCATGTTCGAAATCTGCGAAATTATCTATCTTTCCGTCACAGTCGCATGTGATGTCGGATATGATTGCAGGTCTGGTAGGAGCTTCGTTCAGTCTGTGTATAGGCATCAGAGGGAAAACCTGATCTATCGCCCACACGTCGGGGAGCGACTGGAACAGACTGAAGTTACAGTAATAGATATCGTAAAGGAGCTTGTCTATATAGTGAACGTCCTTGGGCGGATGCTTCATTGTGACCGACAGCTTTGATATCTTGATGAGTATATGGCGGACGATGTTTTCTGCGAGAGCTTTATTTCTCAGCGAAATCTGTCCGTGTTTAAAGAGCTGACGTGACTGGTTGCGATAGAAAAGTACGTCGTTACAGCACTCTTGTATTGTTTTCGGTGAGACCATCTCATATGTCGACATGAGATTCTCAAGGAGATCGTTTGTTGATTCAGGGAGTGTCTCAGGGAGCGGATGGGGATCGAATGAGGACACATCCAGAACATTAAAAAGCAAAACAGAATAGTATGCCACTGTGGCACGGCCTGACTCTGTAATGATGGTTGGGTGCGGAATGTCGTTTTTTATCCAGAACCGTTATGATGGATTCCACTATGTCGTAGCAGTATTCCTCAATGGAGTAGTTTCTGCTGGAATGATAGTTAGTGTTTGAGCCGTCATAATCCACAGCAAGACCACCGCCGAAGTCCATGATGCTCATGTTGGCACCCTCTTTCACAAGCTCTTCGTATACACGGCAGGCTTCCATAGCTCCAGCTCTGATATCCGAGATGTTTGCTATCTGAGATCCTATATGGTAGTGAAGCAGATGCAGACAATCTAGCATCTCCTCCTCTTTCAGTTTATCTATAACGTCTATCATCTGGCTGATGGTCAGTCCGAAGACACTGTTGTCTCCGCCTGATTCAGACCACTGCCCCTCTGCCTGAGTTGTCAGTTTTGTCCTGAGACCAAGCAGCGGACGCACCCCCCTGCTGTTTTGCTCTTTGAAGGATAACGTTTATCTCACCGGGCACTTCAACTACGAAGTAGCACTTGAGCCCCATTTTGACGGCATTTAGTCCGAGGTCTATGAACTCTTCGTCTTTGTAGCCGTTGCATATGAGGTAAGCGTCACGGTTGTGCAGCATGGAGATGGCAGCTATAAGTTCAGCCTTACTGCCTGCCTCCAGTCCGTGATTATATTTTTTCCCGTAACTTGTGATGGACTCCAGAACCTTCTCCTGCTGGTTAACTTTAACGGGGAATACCCCTTTAAAGCTCCCCTTGTAACCTGTTTCTTTGATTACATGGTTGAATGTATCGTGCAGAAGTTTTATCTGAGAGCCGAGTATATTCTCGATACGGAGGATAACAGGCATAGCCAGCCCTCTGTCCTCGACCTCTTTGGCTATCTCATGGAGGCTTATCTGCGGACCGCCTTTGTCTCCCATAGGGGTAACAACGACCTCTCCGTTATCATTAATGGAGAAATAATCTACCCCCCATTTGTTCAGCCCGTAGTATTCGCTAGAGCGTTCTTTTGTCCAGTTTTTTTATCTTTTTTAGGGTCTCGCCACATTAAAGCAACTCCAGATTCTATGTTTAATTTATAGAGTATATATTAGAAAACATAGAATAAATATGTAATTTTAGTATAAATGTCAATTAGAAACATTTCATATTTTGTAAAATAATTATTTAGTAGAGAGTTTTAGCATATATCGGAAAAAATAAAAAATATCGTTTAAAAAACATAAATAAAAGTAAATCTCACATATAAAACATGTAAAAAAACATGACATATATGTTGAAAAAATCAGAAAAAAAATGTAGAAAAAAAATACATTGTCGGTAAAACTAAAAAACTTAATATCTTGAAAAAAACAGGTCAATCGCTATAATCTAGTTTAAAATTCAACTCAGGTTAAACATGATTTCACTATTAGATATTTTTGGTATAGCCGTTGCGATGAGTATAGATGCTTTTTGCGTTTCCATCTGCATAGGGATGAAGTATCACAAACCGAAGCACTATCTCAGGCTTGGGCTTGCTTTCGGCTTCTTTCAGTTTGCCATGCCTATTATCGGAGCATTCGCAGGGCGTGTTATGCTTTCATATACGGAGAACCTGAAATATCTTGCTGCCCTCATACTGTTTTTCGTGGCATTTAATATGATGAGGGAAGGGCTGAAGAATAAAGAGTGTAAGGTCTATTTTTCAGACCCCACAGTCGGCTTGTCGCTCCTTATGCTTTCGCTTGCCACTAGCATGGATGCACTGGGTGCAGGGATTTCATTAGCCTTATGGGATGGCGGAATAGTCTTTGCTTCTTCCGTAATAGGTATTACCTGCATGTTTTTTTTGCTTTTGCAGGGGTAAAGACAGGTCGTTCCTGCGAAAAAATACATAGGGCACTATGCAGAATATTTCGGTTCAGTCGTACTCGCTCTGATAGGTCTTAAGTTTATTTTCTGATAGTCTCTTACCTCTATATCTGGTATTTTTTATATTAACTTTTATACGGTGGTTATATATGGGATACAGAAACCTGCGGTCTTGTCTGGATGATCTGGAAAAAACACGGACAGCTTAAACGAATAGACATAGAAATAGACCTTATCTTGATATGGGGCTTATTCAGCGTCTGGTATACCGTAATGCAGGTCCTGCATTGCTGTTTACTAACGTCAAAGGGAGCAGATTCCCTATGGTCGGGAATATCTTCGGCACGCTGGAAAGGACACGTTTTATATTCCGTGATGCTTTACCTGTTATAGATGCAATGGTGAAGGCGAAGCTTAACCCTGCGTCTGTTATCAAAAAAACCGTCTAATCTGCTTAAGCTCCCGAAAGGGGCATTGAATCTGCTGCCTAAGTCGGTTTCCACCGGACCCGTGATGGATAATTCATGTGCTCTTTCCGATCTGCCACAGCTGGTGAGCTGGCCAATGGACGGCGGTGCATTTATCACTCTTCCGCTGGTGTATACCGAGTCTCCTGACGGCGGCGGTTATAAGAACAGTAATCTGGGCATGTATCGTGTACAGATATCAGGGAATGAGTATGAAAGTGATGAGTGCGGACTGCACTATCAGATACATAGAGGGATCGGAGTCCATCATACCGAGGCTAAACAGCGTGGTGAGAAACTGCGTGTGAATGTCTTTATCGGCGGTGCTCCTTCCATGAGTCTTGCTGCCGTTATGCCGCTGCCTGAGGGGATGCCTGAGATATCATTCGCAGGTGTGCTCGGCGGTCACAGGATACCTTTCGTGAAACGAGGCGGCATGCTGCCGATGCCTGCAGAATCAGATTTTGTTATATCCGGCACAATCGAGCCTGATGCAGTAAAGCCCGAAGGACCTTTCGGTGATCATGTGGGGTATTACAGCCTTGTGCATGACTTCCCTGTGATGAAGGTGGATAAGGTTTATCACCGGAATGATGCAATATTCCCTTTTACCTCTGTCGGTCGACCTCCGCAGGAGGATACCAGCTTCGGTGATTTCATACATGAGCTGACAGGTGAGCTTATACCTGATGTTCTCCCCGGGATAAAAGCTGTGCATGCAGTGGATGTTGCAGGAGTACACCCGTTACTGCTCGCCATCGGGACAGAAAGGTATACCCCTTATGAGAAACAGGCAGAGCCGAAGGAGATACTGACTCAGGCAAATGCCGTTCTTGGACAGGGGCAGTTGTCTCTGGCGAAATATCTTTTTATAGCAAACCATTATGACGACAAATCCCTCGATATACACTCGCCTGAGAAGTTCCTGACGCATATGCTGGAGCGTGTGGACTGGAGGCGTGATCTGCATTTTCAGACATCTGTCACCATAGATACGCTGGACTATACAGGGCATGGACTGAATAAAGGCTCAAAGGTCGTGATAGCCGCAGCAGGGGACAAGGTTAGAGAACTGCCTTCAGAAATCCCAGACAATCTCAATATGCCTGTCGGTTTTGATAAACCAAAGGTGGCAATGAATGGTGTTCTTGTCGTTCAAGCCCCTGAATGTCTCAGTGGACGCGGTGAACAGGACAGTAAAATAGAAGAATTCTGTAAGTCTTTCGAGGCTGATAACCCTATAAATAGATTTCCACTTATTATACTTGCGGACGATTCGGAGTTTACCTCTGCCAATATCGAAAATATGCTTTGGGTCACTTTCACCAGATCGAACCCTGCATCAGATATCTACGGTATAGGCTCATATACTCATTGCAAGCATTTCGGCTGTGAAGGTTCTCTTGTGATAGATGCACGTGTTAAGCCGCATCATGCCCCTGCTCTGGAGATGGACGCAGATGTAGAGAAGCGTGTTATGGAGATGGGTGCAAAGGGGCAGCCTCTGCATGGTCTGATATAATAGCTAAATTTGTTGTAGGAAGCGTTATTCAATACTACTTGATAATGATGTCGTAGTTCTGTTTAGAGGTGACCTGACCGATTATGCTGGCAGGGATATTTTCGTCACGGAGAGCATTTAAGAACTGAAGAGATTCTTTTTTCCGCAACACTCATAAGGAGACCGCCCGATGTCTGCGGGTCAAAAAAAGACCATATGAGAATTGTCTGCCGATGTCTCGTATGAGCATTTCTTATTCAGAAAATCCATATTAGCATAAGCTCCGGCAGGGATAATGAAATCCTTGGCATATTGATACGCACCTTTGAGCACGTCAACCTTGTCCGACTCGATCCTGACGCACATGCCTGAACCTGCCGCCATTTCGTATGCATGACCTGCCAGTCCGAAACCAGTTATATCCGTACAGGCTGATACATCAAACCTTTTCATTATCTCAGATGCTGTTTTATTACTTTGCAGCATGGTCTCTGTGACCGCTGTGATGTCTTCTGCGGAAGCTTTCTGAGCTTTGAGAGCGGTGGTGATGAGCCTATACCGAGAGGTTTGGTATAGATAAGCAGATCCCCTTCACGGAGACCGATATTCTTATATATTTTTTCCGTCAGTTATCTTTCCTGTGATGGAAAAAACCGAGCTTCACCTCAGGGTCGTCCACTGTGTGTCCGCCGGAAAGAGCACAGCCAGCTTTTGCGAACTCATCGCATGCTCCCTGCATCATCCCCTTGATAACATCCCCCCGATAGAGCAGTTGTATAGAAGGACAGAGAGTGCCGTCACGGGCGAACCGCCCATTGCGTATACGTCACTCATGGAGTTGAGTGCCGATATCTGACCGAAAGTGTAGGGGTCGTCCACTACAGGAGTTATAAAATCCACCGTCTGAACAAGATAAAGACCGTTACCCATATCGAACACACCGGCATCGTCACCGGTCTCAAACCCAACTAGAAGGGTGTCCGGTCTGTAGATATTCAGATTATTAAGTGTGTCAGCAAGGTCCGCCGGACCCATTTTGGCTGCTCAGCCTGCTGCTTTTGCGTATGACGTAAGTGGTCTGTTTACAGTCACGATTACCCCTTTTAAAAAACTTTTTTCTAAGTTTTTTTCGATACGTTCAACTGAACAAGTCCAGTTTCACTTTCATTCCGTTGAAATCTACGCAGGTAAAACCTGCTTTGATTCTCTCCATGAGGTGCTTTCTGCACCCGGATAAAAAAAAGGGCGTACCAAAAGGCACGCCCATTAACTGCGTGGCAGTTATTATTTGCTAAGTTCGCCGCACGCCTGATAGATGATTCTGAAAAGATCATCAGTATCTTTTTCGTCAAGGCATGAGAAAGCGAGGCGGAGGTCTGTCTTGTTTATTGAGATAGTTCCCACGCCGTAATTATCAAGGAGGTGAAGACGAAGTTCTTCGGCATCTACCTTCTTGAGCTTAAGGCACATAAAGTAGCCTGAATTGAATGGGTAATAGTCAAACTGGTCAGAGAAATCATTCTCGGTAAGAACTCTCTTAAAGCTGACGGCACGACCTTTCATTATTGCAACTTTTGCTGCACGCTCAGCATCGAACTCTGTGTTGTTAAGAGCACGGAGCATAACAGACTGAGATGAATGAGGACAGTTAGAGATAGTTCCTCTGATAAGTCCTGTGAGTTTCTTCTCAAGTGCTCCCATCATAGCTGACTGGTCGTTTGTGTTAGTGTTTCCGAATGTCATAAAGCCGACACGGAAGCCCCAAACGAAGTGTTCTTTAGTAGAACCGTCAAGTTTGATAGGGAGAAGGTTGTCGCTCTTCCCTGCAAGGAGTCCAAACAGTGACTCAGGATATACATCGTCTTCAAAGAAGAGTCCGAAATATGCGTCGTCAGTAACCGCTATAACCTTTGTCCCTTCGTTAGCTATAGCTATAAGCCCATCAGCAATAGCTTTTGCTTCTGCTGTGGTAGGGGCGTAGCCTGACGGGTTGTTAGGGAAGTTGAGGATCACAACGATCTTACCGTTTATCTGTGCAGATTCGCGGCATTTCTGAAGCAGAGCTTCAACATCAAATCCGCCTGCATCATTAAAAGTATTATATGTAGCTATCTCGCATCGCCGATGACAGAGAAAGTTAGTCTGTAGTTGCCCCAGAATTTGTCAGGTAGAACAAGCGTGTCGCCTTTGCCGAGGAACATATCACCGACAAGTTTAAGTCCGTGAGTGAGTGCGTTAGTCACTATAGGGAGACTTGTACCCACTGAGAGGCTAGGTGTGTCATGCTTGATCTTCTCCAGCCATCTTTTACGAAGCTCAGGCTTACCTGATGATGGAGCATATGGGAAAAGTTCCGCTGGCGTCATATCTGTGAAGCATTGGTATACGCTGTCAAGAAACATCGGGCCGTTTGCATCCGTCGCTATTCCTATCGTAACGTTATATTTATGAGCTTTTTTCCTTAGCTTCTGCAGATTGTGTAACTATGCCCTTTGGCATAAAAAAGGTTTTTTGCCGAGATCTGACAGCATGTCTAATACTACCGGATTCTCCTTTGCGATAATCTCGTTTAGCTCTTTCGCTAATGCATTCACGATGCACCTCCATAATATAAAGGCAAAAGTAATCTATTAATAGAGCAACCGCTATATCTTGTCTATAGAAAACTTATTTTCTAAGCCTACTTTCATATTTGTGATTATATAGTGATATTTATTAGTTGATTTTTTTTATTAAATCGTTAATATTATAAACCTATGTAATAAAACGTGAATGAGTAAATACCCTGAGGAGGATTATATGAACTTAGAACTAATCGGAGCACTTAAGACCGCCTATGAAGCTGAGAAGGATGGTGTTAGAACATATCTTGATTTCGCTAAAAAAAACAAAAGTAGCAGGAGCAAAAGACATGTTTGTTCAGCTTGCTCTTGATGAAGTAGATCACATGGAAATGCTGCAGGATTTTATGGAGAAGACGCTCACAGGAATGCCATATACTGCAGTTGAGGTGCCTGCGGGAAGACTTTCTGCTATCAGAGCTGATGTAGAAGATGCTTCACGTCAGAAGCTGGAGCCGTCAGAGGTTAGCGACGAGCACGCACTTAAGATAGCTATGGAGCAGGAGCTTAAGGCGAAAGAGTTCTATCTCGCCGAAGCTGCGAAGGCTGAAGATGCTAACGTAAAAGCATTTTTTCACTAAAATGGCAAATGTTGAGCAGAAACATTTTGATATACTTTCTGCGGAGCTTAATTTCATGCAGAACTCAGGTTTCTGGTTTGATGCTATGGAGTTTTCCGTAGAGATGTAATTTTGTAAAAAAAATTAATCATAAGTTGTTGACAAAGACGGAGAGTATTGATATATTCTCCGTCTGTTAGCGATAATCCCCGATAGCTCAATCGGCAGAGCGGTTGACTGTTAATCAATAGGTTGCTGGTTCAAGTCCAGCTCGGGGAGTTTCTTTAAAGCCTTGCTTATGCAGGGCTTTTTTTACGTTCAGGTCAAGAATGGATTAATCCGGACTAGCCTCGGATATGGTGTTCAGAGAGAGCAGATACCATATGACGGCTATACCTATGAGAGTCAGAACAACCCCCACATACACATTTGATACAAGGTAGACGGACAAGGATATCGAGAGAAGCACTGAGGCAACAGCGATCTTTTTAGTCTTGAGTGTGACAGCCCGATGTTTCAGATAATTCTGAATATAGCTGCCGAAAACCCTGTGATTGATAAGCCAGTTATACAGCTTTTCCGAGCTGTGGAGGTAACAGAATGCGGAGAGCAGCAGAAACGGAGTTGTGGGCAAAACAGGCACAAAGATACCTATAATGCCGAGTGCAAGTGATATAGAGCCGCATAGTAAAAGAAGATATCTCTTTAGTGAAGCAGTCACAGCCCCCTCCATTAAAATACTAATCTAATCCGCAGTACGAATTCATCAATATAAACATAAATAAATTTTTTTTAAATCTTTCATTAGTAATAATTGTAAAAACGGATATAATGGTAATTATAGAATGATGTTTTAATTGGAGGAGTCATGGCTGAACCGGTTATATTAACAGAAAAAAGAGGCTTGGTGGGGTATATCACCCTGAACAGACCTGAGGCATACAATACTTTTACTGCTGAGTTTGCACAGCTTTTAAACGATGCTCTTATCGCCTTTGATGAGGATACGGATGTCCGTGCAGTGGTTATAAATAACAGCGGTAAGAATTTTTCCACAGGGATAGATCTTCACGAGTTTGAAGGGAAGACCCATCACGACTTCAGAGGCTTTATAGCACTGATGGATAAACATAACCACACAATCGCGAATATGAAGACACCTGTTCTTTCCTCTGTGAAAGGGTATTGTCTCGCCAATGGTGCGGGGCTGAGCTTTGCCGCAGATATGACAATCGCCGCTGAATCGAGTAAGTTCGGTACGACAGCTATCAATGTCGGGCTGATATGTACAGGACCGGGGATACCTCTGCTTGCCAATGTCGGACGCAAAAAAAGGCTATGGAGATGGTTCTGCTGGGGGGGATATGCTCACCGCACAGCAGGCTCATGAGCTTGGTTTGGTCAACTGGGTGGTTGCCGACAACGAACTGGAGGCCAAGACGGACGAGATAGCCAACAGGCTTGCAGAAAAAAAAGCCCTCTTGCTATGGAGGCAGGGAAGCGTGGTTTAAGTGCCGCCGCTAATGTCGGTTATAGTGCTTCCGTGGATTACGGTTCAGAGATGTTTGCATCCCTTTGTACCAGCTCAGACGCTAAAGAGGGTGTTAAGGCATTCATAGAGAAAAGAAAACCCAACTGGGAATTAAAATAGTATTCAAGGCTCTGGCGACAGAGCCTTTTTTTATGACCTATGCAGTTTGAGTTTTGATGTTGGAGTCCATTTCTATTATATGGTTAAGCAGCCATCTGATAAGTGTCGTTTCGATCTCGGCTAATGTATGCTCTTTTACGCCTTCTTTATTAATCTTATCTATTATATCGATAAAATTACGCCTGAATATGTCGTGGGCTCGTATGTGAGCTTCAAGGTCAGGGTGGTTCTCCGTTCTCATTAGATCCTCTTCGTGTTTAAAATGATCTTCGGAGTATTCTTTCAGGAAGGTTAGTATATTCAGTACACTGTCGTCCCCTTTCCCTTCCAGAATAGACTTAACTAAGAAGTTGATTTTGCTTAATAGTACTTTATGCTGATCGTCTACCGAATCTATGCCAACCGACAGACCTTCGTTCCATGTTACTTGCAGCTCTCTTCTGTTATTTCCGAAGCGGTCGTAAGATATCTGGTTATAAAATATGACATATGTGTCGTGTATGTATCTGAACTTGTCTGCACACTCGTTAAAAAACGTCGATGATAACAGGGTCGAAGTGATTACCTTTCCCCTCATTGATGATTGCCATGGATTTTTCGTGGCTGTAGGCTTCCTTGTAAACCCTTTCTGATCTGAGTGCATCATACACGTCGCAAAGGGCGAATATTCTCGCCTCAAGTGGTATAGCCTCGCCTGATAATCCTTCAGGGTAGCCGCTGCCGTCCCATTTTTCATGGTGATAAACCGCTATATTGTAACTAAGTGAAAAGAAGATATCGTTTATCTTATGCTTTGCAACCAGATCACTCAGAATGTCTTTGGCAAAGCTGGTGTGTTTTTTTTATTACTTCGAACTCGGTCTTATCCAGCTTGCCGGGCTTTTTTTAAAACCTCATCAGGTATGCCGACCTTTCCTATATCGTGCAGAACGGATGCAAAGCCGATATTATCGAGGTACTCTTTACTGATTTGTTTTTTATACTTGGGTATTGTTTTGAGTGTTTTTGTCAGCAGAGTTCCGTAGTGCCTTGTACGTTCCAGATGATCTGCTGTCTCGTTATCTTTGAACTCTGCCAGATTAGCAAGACATACGACAGTCGCCTTTTGGGTGTCTATGAGTTGTCCGATCTGCATATTTCTGAGATATATTAAAAAACAGAATCAGAGTGAAAAACAGCGAGAAAACGACTGTGGATACTATAGTGTTGTGCAGAAGGCTTATTTTGACTTCAGTTGTGTCTATCAGGGCACTGAGATAATAATCTGCATTTTGTCCCGACAGTGGTGCATATATGACTGCCGTGGTATCTGATATACTCGTAAAACTACTGTCTGGTTTGATAAATCCAACTTCGTTAGGAAACAAGGACTGATTGGAACTCCATATTAAACTATTGTTTTCGTGAATCAGTGCATAGTTTTCCGGCAGGTATGTCAAAAGCAGATCAGGGGTGAAAAAGAAAGCAATCTGTCTGCTGCTGTTGCCGAAAGAATCATTAAGGTCTTTGACCATGTATACAGTATTTAATTCTTTACTCAGGTTAAGCCGATTCGTAAGATCGTTGTTTTCTTTCAGGTGTGACAGTATACGGAACGCCGAGTCAGCGATAAATGGTTTGTATTTATCAGACACTGTCTGGGCATTGACACGAAAGAGCGGAGAGTAATTATTATCGAACATGATTGCACTAAGGAAATGATGATCAAAAAAAAGAAAATCACTGATGAAATTCTGAATCTGCAGGTGTTTAGGCGAATCGAGCATCTTCATGTCTTTCATAAGATTGACAATACGCCTTATTTCCAGATTGATATCGTCAAGTCTGGTTTCGAAGTGATTTTTAGTCATAGCTAGTTCGTGTTGATTGGCTGCAAAAAAGCTTATCCCTCTCTTTTGTGTATATGTTTCTGCCGGAAAGCAGAATGATATGCACGAAGATAATAAACAAAACCGCCATCAATGAATAAAAAATACTTTGGGCTTTTTTATGAGTCTTGTAATAAACATAAGTAATCTCTCATTACATATATTATACCAGATACCACATAAATATGATCGTTAATAGTTAGGTTATATAATAGATGTTATTTAATAAAACATGTTAACTGATTAGTAATAAAGAAATATAAATAATGCAAACAAAATATTCCTTACGGAAAATTTACAATATTAATTTGCAGTATTTACTTTAAATAAGAGTGAGATAGTTAGTTCGTATGATGATAAAATATAATTATATTAGATAAGTCAAAGAAAAGGTGTATGATAAGGCATGAGAGATTGAAAAAAAAGCAGATATGCTTTGTTTTGCCTGAGGTGGTTTCGATGGAAAAGTTAGATAAAATAATACTGATAGTAGAGGATGATGATGTTGCAAGGAGTGTATTGCAGCTTATCCTAAGGAAATACTTTTCCACGGTTGTCACTGCTGCTAATGGTGAAGAGGGGCTTGCCTTGTGCCATGAGATAAAGCCTGATCTTGTTTTAGCTGACTTGGCAATGCCTATTGTGGACGGTTTTACTATGATAAATAAACTGACTGAAGAGCATCCTGAGCAGGCCATTGTCATATTGACTGCATATAGGGACGAGGCTGACATGGTTCAGGGGCATAAGGTACTTTATAAACCTGTGGACAGGTGTGAGCTACTCAATGCTGTTGCATCAACCTTGTCTATTGAGGTTATGGATTGACAAGTTTCATCAGATAAGCACAGTTCCCTTGCTCATTATAATAAAGCCCATCAACTAAATTATCAGTGATAAATATGCCTCTGCCGTTGTAGTGCTGTCTATCTATATGGCATAAATTCCCGTCGAAACTGTGATATTTGAACAGACTCGCAGGGCTGAAACCTATCCCTTCATCTTGAATGACTATACATGCCACTCCAGCTTTTTTTTCATTTATAGGCGGTTTAAAGAAATAGTTTATGTGGATTTGCTGTTCTCTTGTGGGAGACCCTATTCTTGTCTTTTCAGCAATGAAATCATCGTATTCACCTTTGCTGATAAGCAGTTGTTTATCGTCACAATTCAAGCCTATGTTGCCGTGCTCTATAGCATTCATTAGTATCTCAGCCAGAGCAAACTCGATTACACCTACATCAGACTCAGGGATATTGTCCCTTGTCATCTGGTCACACAGTTTTACAGATGCTTCATTGATCTCCGAGGTGTCGGTCAGCATAGTGTGACTGAATCTTTTCAGGTCGCCCATATCCATTTTTTTTGATATAGAAGAATGTTATGTCGTCCTGATTAAGGTTTGTTGATTTATTGATATGTGAAAGGAAATGCTTTTTTCGTTTCCGACTTTAAAAGGTCGTCTGACAGATTATCTATGTACAGTCCGCCGTCAGTTGTTTCAAGCTCGGTAAGCCCGTCAGACAACAGCAGGATTTTGTCCATATTTTTCAGGTCGTATGTATCAGAGTTTTTCTGAGCTATACACCTCATTATGGGTAGGTTATTTGGTCTGATAGTTTGAATATTATTTTCGGCGTCAACCAGATATACAGGGGGGGGAAGACCATAGTTCGATATCGTGATGGTGTTCTCGTTTGTATCCAGAAGAGCAAATGCAGCACATAGAGCCTCTTCATCCATCAGCCTGTCACGGATATAATGCAGAAAAGAGCTGAGTGTTCTGCTCAGGTCGAAGTCATTCTTCAGTATAGACATTTCCAGTGAATGATTGATAAAGGAGCTGGACTGGAGGGCGGTTACAGATGCGGAGAGCCCTTTGCCCATAGCGTCTATGATATAAAAGAGGTATCTGCCGTCTTTAATATTAATGCTGCCGTAAATATCTCCACTAAGAATATCAAGTGGCTTAAAGTAGGTCTCAATAGCAAAATCTCCGGCAATGATATTAGACATTTCGTCTTTTAACACAAGCATTTGCTTTTTTGAATGCCATATTCTGCTGACCTGAGTGATATCTTTCCTGATATTTAAGGAGTTCGAGCTCTTTTTTGTTTGTCCATTGCGTTCACAGACAATTTGCTGAATATGAGAACCGCTCCTGCAAACTTATCCTCTTCGTAGTTAGCTGAGCAGGTACTGCTCATGACAATCTCTTTGTCTTTCGAGGTTACAAATGTGTAATCTTCAACGCTGTATGGCTTTTGGTCGTGACAATCCAGCACAAAAGGGTGTGTTTTGAAGATATCGTCTATCCCTTTACGCACTGCCTCGGCTTTGGTCAGTCCAAGTATCTTTTCAGCGGATTTATTAATAAAACTGAGTCTTTTGTTGTCATCAAAAAATAATGATACCGTCACTTGTGCTGCTTGCAAGGTCTCTGAGTCTTTGAAGAGTTTTGAGTAATACGTCAGATTTATTTGTGCTGAGGAGTATTGAATCAAGGAAATTCTTCAGACTGCCGTTAATTCCATCCAGAGGGAGGAATGTTGTCACACCTTGGGAGAGCAACTTCGGGATAGCATCGTGATCGACAGGGTTTAGGACAACTGCAAGTGGGACATTGCGGGTATGGAGTTTATCTACTATTTCATCATCGGCTAACTCGGCAGAAAGCAGTGCCGCATCAATTTTTTCCTGATTTGAGTGTTTTTAAGAAATCATCTTTTGAATATGATGATTCAGTCGTAAGTGCAGGAAAATTAATCAGGTTAGTAAGTTGTGTTTCAGTATCTTCATTACAGAAGATTTGTATATGTTTATAGTGGCTCATAACCTTACAATTTTAATGCAAAAAAAAGATTATGAACAAGTTAATTCATTTTTTTTAAAGCAAAATCCACAGCTGCCATAGCGTGACAGTATGTCGTATCGAATAGAGGCATAGGTGCTTCGTCATTATTAAGTATGAGCCCCAGTTCGGTACATCCGAGTATTGCACACTCCGCACCTTGCTCATATAGAGTGTCGAGAATCTGTAATATCATATCTCTTGAGTCATCTTTGATTATCCCTTTTACCAGTTCATTGAATATAACGCCGTGGATATAATCCCTGTCGTGCTTTTCAGGTATAATGACATCTATCCCGTTTTTTTTCTGTATATATCTTTCATGAAGTCCTGCTCCATGGTGAAACTTGTTCCCAGCAGAGCTGCCTTTTTTGAATCCTGCTTTTTTTGATTGCATCGGCAGTGGCAACGCCTATATGTATAAAAGGTATGGATACGGCATTTTTTAATGTCGTTTGCATTTACATGTAAAGTATTAGTGCATAATAAAATACAGTTAGCCCCGGCACTCATGAGTCTGGCTGCGGCAGGTGTGAGAACCTTTGCCGTGAGGTCCCAGCGTTCACGTGAGAAATGCTTTGCTACATCTTCAAAGTTGATTGAATTAAGAATGATCTTAGCCGAGTTCAGACGACCTGTACGCCTGTTCATCTCCTGATTAATTATCCTGTAATACTCAACAGTCGATTCCCAGCTCATCCCGCCAATAAGACCTATTGTTTTCATATGTCACCTAATTATTATTCTTCAAAGTCGAATACCCCTTCAGAGTGAAGCAATGTCACTCTCGGGTCTTCTTTCATGCAGCTTTTGCCGCTTATCTTCCTGCCTGCTCTGACAACCCTGTGTGCAGGGATTATTATACAGAACCTGTTCGCAGACATGGCAGCACCCACAGCTCTGGCTGCCCCCGGTCTGCCGACAAGTTCGGCAAGAGCTCCGTAGCTGATAAGAGTACCGCATGGTATAAGGGCAAGTGTTTTATATAGCTTTAACTGAAATGGAGTAGTCCAGCTCAGGTCAAGATCGTCTAATGCCTCAATAAGCATAGGCTGTTTCGTATGGTCTTCCAGAAAGTTTTCGATATAGGCAAAATGTTCAGGTAGCTTTTCGAATTTATTAACGTCAGGTTTGTGGACAGTGATTTCGAAAATGATATGGTCATAATAATTAACATATACATCAAGCCCGGATATGTTCTTTATGTATGCCCATTGTTCCATTCTCTATGCTCCTAAGAGGAATGACCTGTCCCAATCTTTCATAACAGGGTCGTAACCCTTAGAGCGTAGCATATCACAAAATTCCTGAACACTCCTTTTATCTTCCACCTCAAATTGCTTTCCGTCGTTCTCTTCAAGGTAGCCGCCGGGCTCAGTTTTAGAGCCTGCACTCATCTGAGTGACTCCAAGCGGAAGCAGGTTGTCACGTATGTGTGCCGGTTCTCTTGTGGAGATCACAAGTCCGACATCATTCTGAAACATTCTGTGTGCCAGCATAGACTGGACAAGGTTAGTGTCGGATATTATTTCATAAGGTACAAAATTCCCTTCCGCCTTTCTTATGCGTGGGAAAGAGATGGCTATGTGTGTCTTCCAGAAATTCTTGATAAGGTATCCTGCATGCAGTCCGGTGAAGAACTGTTCCGTACGAAAATCCTCCAGCCCCATCAGAGTCCCTATGCCCAGGAAACGGAAGCCTGCTTCTGCTCCACGTTCAGGTCCTTCGAGCCGCCAGTCGTAATCACGTTTCTTTCCGGCTGGGTGTACTTCGGCATATTTGCCTCTGTGGTAGGTCTCCTGATAGAGAGTCAGACCGTCTACGCCGTGCTTATACATGGTCTTATATTCGTCTAGTGTCATCGGGAATATTTCTATAGCTATAGCTGAGAATTTTTTCCGATATCTTATCCAGAGCATTGATGAGATAGTCGACACCAACTTGTTTCGGTGATTCACCCGTCACAAGAAGAAGATGCTGTATCCCAAGCCCTGCTATGTGGTTAGCTTCATTAACTATCTGCTCGTCTGTGAGGGTAACTCTCGGGATGCTGTTATGTGTATTGAAACCGCAGTATTTACAGGAGTTAGTACACTCGTTGGATAAATACATGGGTGCGTATATCTTGATCGTATTACCGAATCTTTGCTTTGTTATACGGTTGGCTTCCGCTGCCATAGGTTCAAGAAATTTTTTCTGCGGCAGGCGACAGGAGTGCTGCGAAGTGCTCTTCATCTATCTTGTTAGCATTAAGGGCAAGCTCCACATCCTTTTCTGTTCTTGAATGTATGAGTCTTTTTACATCATCAAAGTCGTAATTTTTTATTATATCGGCAAACATTTAATTCCTCAAAAAAAATCCGGTGAGCGGACTGGATGCCTCTGCTTTATCCCTCACCCCGGGCATGCCTGCATCTCTCGCTGTTACAGCGGCTTCCACAGCCAGTCTGAAAGCCTTTGCCATCTTTATGGGGTCTTTAGCCGTTGCTATAGCAGTATTTACCAGTACAGAATCAGCCCCCCATCTCTATAGCGAGTGCCGCATGTGACGGAGCACCTATCCCGGCATCAACGACAACAGGTACTTTTGCCTGCTCGATGATAATGCGTAGGTTGTCGGTTGTGGTGATCCCTTTGTTACTACCTATAGGTGCACCAAGCGGCATCACTGTGACCGTACCTATCTCTTCAAGCCTTTTGCAGAGGATAGGGTCGGCATTTATATATGGTAAAACCTTGAAACCTTCTTTTACGAGGATTTCGGCAGCTTTGAATGTTTCTATAGGGTCAGGGAGCAGATAGTATGGATCTGGTGTGACCTCAAGCTTAACCCACGGTTCGCACCCTGCGGCTCTTGCGATGCGTGCAAGGCGGACAGCCTCTTCTGCGTCACGTGCTCCTGATGTGTTCGGAAGCAGGAGATATTTTGAAGGATCGATATGCTTAAGGATATCGTCTGCCGGATTATTTATGTCAACTCGTCTCATGGCAACAGTAACTATCTCTGCTCCTGAGCTTTCGGTTGCTTTCGCCATCATATCAGAGCTGGAAAATTTTCCTGTTCCTACCATAAGTCTGCTTCTGAATGTCCGACCGTCGATCACTAATTCATTGGTAAACATGGACATACTCCATCTATTAAAAAAATTATGAAAATGTAATACCCGATGCTCCAACACGTGGCACATCAAAGTAAAACTAGGGTAGGTAGGGATATAATAGCTTTTTTTGCCGTATGTGTCAACTTGAAAAGGGGGGCATGCACCTTTTGGTACTTATCCACCATGGGGTGCTGAATAGTCGGGATAAAAAAAAGGGGCGTACAGTTGTGTACACCCCTTTATGGTTATTGTTTGATTTTGCTGAGGGCTTTAAAAGCCACAGAAACAGAACAACATGCGTTTATTTCTGAAGCTGTTTCGCTACTTCCTCTGCAAAGTTCTCCTGCTTTTTTTTCGAGGCCTTCCCCCCAGCTCATAACGAGTGTATGAAAGAAGTTTAGCTCCTTTATCTGCAAGGAGTTTCTCGATAGTGATATCAGGATCTTTTACGAAAGGCTGGCTTACGAGGCATACTTCTTTAAGAAGCTTAGCCACCTGACCTTTAAGGATATTCGGGATCATCTTCTCAGGTTTGCCCTGCTCAAGAAGCTTGGCAGTGAAGATCTCTTTCTCTTTTTTCGATGTATTCAGCATCTACGAAGCTGTCATCGAGGTATCTTGGGTTGCTTGCGGCAATGTGAAGACAGATGTCTTTAGCCAGCTCAGCATCTCCGCCCTCGAGGTTAGCTATAACACCGATTTTACCACCTGCGTGGATGTAAGTTGAAATGTTGTCACCGTCTACTTTGGTGAATCTTCTGAGAGTGATCTTCTCGCCGATTTTAGAGATCATGGTGTTAAGGTATTCCTCAACAGTCTGACCGTTAGCTGCCTTTGTAGCCATGAGAGCATCTATGTCGGCAGGGTTCGCCGTGTTAACGAGCTCAGCCATTTCAGCTGCGAAACCTGTGAAGGCTTCGTTCTTTGCTACGAAGTCAGTTTCAGAGTTAACTTCGATGATAACTCCAGATTTATTATCTTTAAGGTTTGTTGCTACAACACCTTCTGCTGCAATTCTACCAGCTTTCTTAGCTGCTGCTGCGAGACCTTTCTTACGGAGGAACTCGATAGCCCCTTCCATGTCTCCGTCAACTTCGCCAAGAGCTTTTTTTACAGTCCATCATACCGGCTCCGGTCTTTTCGCGGAGCTCTTTAACCATTGCGGCTGTAATCTGTGCCATGTATCTACTTCTCCTCTGCTGTGTCAGCCGGAGCTGCCTCAGCTTCTTCTTGTGTTTCTACGATCTCTTCAACAGGAACGTCTTCGCCCTCTGCTGCTTCCATCTGCTCTTCCTGCTCACCTGCGAGCTGCTCTTCTCTGATCTGGTTTCCTTCGATGATAGCGTCGGCTATTCTGCCTGCGATAAGCTGGCAAGCACGGATAGCATCGTCGTTACCCGGGATAGGAAGATCAACGAGGTCAGGATCACAGTTAGTATCGACGATAGCTATGATTGGGATATCAAGCTTCTTCGCCTCTGATACTGCGTTTTGCTCCATCTTAATGTCGATGATGAACATAACATCGGGAACACCCGGCATATCTTTGATACCGCCGAGGTTTTTTAGAAAGTTTGTCCATCTCTCTTTTGAGTTTTGAAGCTTCTTTCTTTGTATATCTGTTAATGTAGCCGGACTCGAACATCTCTTCGAGCTCTTTGAGTCTCTGGATACGTGTTTTGATAGTCTGGAAGTTAGTGAGCGTACCACCGAGCCATCTCTGGTTCATGTAGTAAGCACCACACTTTTCAGCAGCCTGCTTGATAGCTTCCTGTGCCTGCTTTTTTTGTACCTACGAAAAGGAATGAGCTCCCTTTCTGTGCTGCGTCTCTGGTAAACTCGTATGCAGTGTTGAAACACTGAACAGTCTTCTGAAGATCGAGGATATAGATCCCGTTTCTTGCACCGAACACATATTTGGACATTTTCGGGTTCCAGCGTTTTGTCTGGTGACCGAAGTGAACACCTGCTTCGAGCAGGTTTTTTCATTGAAATGTAAGACATTGCTCCTCCAAGAGTAATAGTATCTCCCACAGATACTTGTTTTATTTTGTTTTTCCTCCGCCCTAGCAATCCGCCACCTGTAGGTATTTCAGGCACTTGCCGGATTTGCACGCAATTAGGGCGTGTTTAATGGGCTATATATATAACAACGCCTGTATAAAAAAATCAAGAAATTTCTGATACAAAAAAAATGTCATGAGGTGTATTATGGCAGTGTATAAAAACAGCTGAGGTATAAGATGTTCCCATATCTGTTTAAAATAGGATTTTTTTTCGAGCTCCGTGTTTACAGCCTTATGTATATCATTGGTTTGCTCATATGTATATATATGGTAAAGAAACGTGCCGACCTGCTTGGGGTGGCGAAAGAGAGCGTGGAGAACGCTGTTATCGTCACATTCCTCTTCAGTCTGCTTGGTGCACGGATGTATTATGTCGCTTTCCGCTGGGATTATTATAACGGCAGTTTTTATGAGATGATCGCGATATGGCATGGCGGCTTGGCTATTCATGGCGGAATAATAGCGGGGATAGCAACAGTTTCGGTCTATTGCAGAATAAAAGGGATAAACCCTTTCAAGCTGGGTGATCTGATTCTGCCTTGGCTGCTTTTAGGACAGGGGCTTGGCAGGATAGGCAACTGGGCAAACGGTGAGGCTCACGGTGTTCCGACACTGACGCCTCCGTCTATAATCTTTCAGATGAAAAACGGTTTTCAGGAGTTCTGGTCGTCCGTACTGTCTCAGCAGGGGTTGGTGAACTCGCCTGAATCCATATCTAAGCTTGCCGCAAGAGTTCCGGTGGATGTCAATTACAAAGGTGCGGTTCTCACTATTAAAGAGTATTTTTTTCATGGGGGGATGAGCTTTGCCGACTATAAGGGGACTCCTGCATTTCAGGAATTCGGTGCTTTGCCCGTTCACCCTACATTTATATATGAGATGGTTTTGAATTTTCTGTTTTTTATACCATTATATATACTCTGGAGAAATAAAGAGAATATCGGTAAAGGGCAGATAGTCGGACTTTACCTGATCTTTTACGGTTTTATCAGAGGTTTTGTGACTTTCTTCCGAGCAGATGATCTTATGGCAGGTCCATTCAGAGCTCCTCATATTATAAGTGTTGTGATGGTTGCTGTCGGTTTATGGTTTGTGTATTCAGGGATTAACAGATTAAAAAAAATAAGTGATTTGATAATAATATTTCGTATGAAATTGGATTTTTATTATGTTATGCTTGTATACTTTGTAGTGTGTGTAAAAAAGTATTACATAATAAATTGAGATTCTTATTTGAGGAGGGGACGGATGCGCCTTTCAGAGGGTTTAACTAAAGTTATTGCAATAGTATTTCTTATAGCCGGCACATCTTTTGTGCATGCCTATGATTATCCTGTGGTGGGGGAATACAACTCCAACTATCAACGGGTTTTCGAAGGTATTAAGGCTGGCAACTGCAACGGAATGCAGGCTGATCTGAAAAATCTGGAAGAGCAGGAAGGGGTATCATCTGATATATATCTCGCAATATGCTTCTTCGAGAAATCTGAAAATGACGAAGCTTTTAAAGTTGTGGACAGAATGATGGTCAATCAGGATTATGATGAAGTGCTTTATCTAACTCAGTCTATGATTGATAAAGGTAACGGTGATCCACGACTTATAAAATACAGAGGTCTCGGATTTTTTTAACATAGGTGCTTATGACAAAGCCACAAAGGACTTCGAGACTTATCTTGCTCAGAAAGAGGACGAGGATGTTCGTTACAGTCTGGTTGATATACATGTAACCATGAAGGACTATAACCGTGCGGCCGCCGTCCTTGAAAAAAAAGCTCCGGTGAAAAAAAACGGCAGATACTATTTCAGAAAGGGTCGTTTATCCCTCAGGACAGGCAAGGTTGTTACTGCTCTTGAAAATCTGAGAATGGTACAGCCTGCTGACAAAAGAGTTTATCCGAGTGCAAAGATGCTCATAGGCGAGATATGTGCAAGTTCTAAGAGATATCTTTGTGCCGAGAAAGAATATAGCAAAGCTGCCGAAACTGAGGATTACGCTGATGTAGCCAAAGGGAAGATTGCAAAGCTGGAAGACAGCAAAAAAACTGTTCAACGGTTTTTTCAGTCTGGGTGAGCAGTATGATACAAACGTAACCTCTATTGATGAGGACGAGCTTCCGGGTGCATCCGAAGTGAGCAGTTTAAGAACTTATGCTGTTGCTGACCTTAAAGTCAATTTTTTATCCGTCATTTGCAGATTCTATATCTGTTGGGACTATGCACTATGCCACATGGAACGCTGATATTCCGTCATATGACATGAGTACCCATAGTGTTTATGTGTCGATGAAGCACGGATACGATGCTTTCGAAGTGATGCTGCCTAAGGTTACCGCTGCGATAACATATTTTGACGATGAAGAGTATTCGACTGCAGTCTCTGTGGAAGGGTACGGAAGATATAAAATGGACACATGGATGTTCACCGTCCCTGTAAAAGTCACCAGAAGCAATTATGCGAATGACGAAAATACGGGCGATACAAGTAAAGACGGCTATAAGTATCAGACATCATTAGAAATAGCGAAAAAAATTCATGCAGAAATATACTGCCAAAGTGACAGGCGGTTTTGCGAAAGATGATGTGGACGGTACTTTAAAGAAGAAGTCAGATACGATATTTAAAGCTTCTCTGAGTGCAAACCTCTTCCCGAAGTTTACACCTACGATCGGCTTTAATTATGCAAATTACGATTATGATAATCTCTCAAGAAAGGATAACTATTACAGTTATTCACTGAAGGGAGTTTACATTATAACATCTAATATCTTTGTCAGTGGTGGGGTTACCTACACTAAGACAGATTCTAATGAAAACGCTTACGACTACTCTAAAACAGTATCTGAAGTCTCCGTAAGCTACTCATTCTAAGGAGAGTTAATGATGGTTAAGAAAGTTATAATAATATTATCAGTCTTGGCTTTGTCAGTCCCTGTTATGGCTGCCACTAAAGCGGCAGAAGTTACAGAGTCTAAGGGCAGGGTGGAGATTGTGCACGGTGAAGCCGTTATGGGTAAGCGTGCCAAGAAAGGTTCAGAACTCATTGTCAATGATATAGTGCGTACTAAAAGACGCGGCTATGCAGAGGTTGGCTTTGTGGATGGCAGTTCTGTTAAAGTATTCGAAAAAATCACGTATGACAATTAACGGTATAGAGCGTACGGCAGACGGCTATAACGCAGAGATTCAAAAAAGGTAAGGTTCTCTTCAAAGTGGAAAAGATGGAGGACGTTGCAGGTGATTTCCGTGTTAAAACCACTAACTCTATCATTGGTGTTAAGGGTACAACATTCGGTATAGTCTCCGGCGGACTCGTTACTATTGTCGAAGTATATAATGGCAATGTCGAAGTGCTGGCAACTGTTGATGCTGAGGATGTGGCCTCAGGTAAGGTTGATCCAGGTGCTCTGAAAGGGGCAGGTAAAGGCGGCAATGCCACAGCTAATAAAGCGACTCTGCTCGCCAATCTCAAGTCAGGTCAGGGGGGCTGTGCTTTCGTCCAGTGGTGATGTGCAGGTCTATGAGTTTGGTGGAGACGGCGGCAGTTCATTACTCTTTGAAGGGGATATGGCCGGTGCCGGTGAAGACGATGGAGGCGAAGAGGGTGACGACGGTAAGGATGCAGATGACGGTAAGGATGCAGATGATAAGGTTTTTGGCAGTCTAGGAGTCGACGAAGCTGCAGGAGCCGGAGACGGTGAAGATGGCTTAGGTGGTGCTGGTCGTCAGGATGGTGATGACGGAAATAATCCTCCTGGATTATTGGATAACCCCGGTATGGGGAATGCATTCGGACTTGGCGGTGGTCAGCCGGGTGGTGGTAATCCATTAGGTGACCTTGGTGATGTTGCCGAAGCGATAAATGATCTTGTTGATGCGGCTGGTGATTTTTATTCAAGTCCTGATGCGAGACCTGATTCTCCTGAGCAAGTTAATCTTTCCACAGGAACTGTAGAGATAAATATCACCTTTGAGTAAGACATAATGGCTGGGGTCTATAACCCTAGTTTCTTAGTAAATAAGACTTATAAGTAAAATCCCCAATCTTAATAACAAGGTTGGGGGGTTTTTTGTTTCAGAAAATATAGACTGTTATTCTGAGGCTTCAGCCGCAGGGTCATAGCCTTCTGATTATTTAAATCTGATCGAGTCAGACGAAGTGGTTAGGATCTTGTTTTGAACCAGCAGACTTGCGAATCTGGCACCTGTGTATAGCGGTGTGTCGGTTACGGCACAGTATTCAGCGATAAATGAGAACAGACTGGCAGACTCGGCGACAACAATATCTTTGCCGACAACATCCTTTAGGCTATTCAGCCCAAAGTTCATCCTGACTGTGAAATTATCCGTTACCGTATCTTTATGGAAAAGAGCTAAGCATGGTATAAGCTTCTCTTTCGTTGATTTTTTCTATCTGGGTCAGGGCAATCCTTTCAGCATCCTCTACATCCTTTTCATAAAGGTTAAAAGGCAGGCAAAGGGCAGAGAATCTCGCATTCTGCCACCTTCTGAAATTTGTAGTGAACGGTATATTGCCGTAGAACTCATCGCCTATGATGTTTTTGATCTCACTAACTTCAAAAAAGAAATATGTCATTTTTTGTCATGCAACATCTGCTCATTATTCAACTGCGTACCTGACTCAAGAAGGAGTGTCCTGATCTTGTTTGTCAGCATTGATAGGGCGATGAACAAATCGTCACGCATTCTTAGGTATTTGTGCGAATCTTCGATCTTCTCTTTATATTTTGTCTTCTTCAGAGTCAGCCGTTTTGCGGCAGGAATAGTTTTGTACATATCTTCTATGGAGGTGTGTGTGATGTTTAGACCTGAGAAATCATATCCTGCCACGGCAGGGTCAAAACATGTGCACAACCCTTCAAAACTTTCATTCAATATGCTGTCTGAGCGTGTTTTATATATATGCTGCATTGTCAAATCTATATCTTTGGATAATAGCTTATGAACCGCAGTGGCGGATTTCCACAATCTTATATAGACCATCTCCCATGTCATAACCGTAAGTGCAACCAGCTCAATGAACTCCTCACTGTATATATCCTCTTGAGTCAGTTCAGCCGTTGAATCGGTGATATCTTTGATACTTTCGAGTATTTCATCGTCAGATATCTTAAGATCTGCGTCATTCGGTACACCGAGTGAAGGTTTTTTTGACAGATTTGAATATCGACGGGGCATAATTCATCATCAGAAAATCTGACGGCTGGCTGAATGTGGAGGTGATGGTAGATAGATTCGCCATATTCATATAGAGCCGACCGAATAGAAGTTTTACGGATGGAGACAAGGTCTTAATGCTGCTGCTCATGAACAGCGGATTCATTACGTCAGGTATCATAGAGATCAGAGACATGGCAAAAGCTGAGTGTTTCGGGTAAAATCTCTGCAAAAGCCGACTTGGAAAACAGGTGCTTGTCGCTTATTTCGCCATCTTTTCCCAGCGACCGTTCCACGCTGGTTATAGGAGCAGGGATTCTGAAGTCCCTCGCATCTTCTGCTTGAGCTTGAGGTTCTTCAGTTTCGACACGTTTAACAACATGCTTTTGTTCATCGTTAAAGCTGAGCTTGGTAACTACTCTTTTGCGTAGAGTCCTTTCGATATCAGACAGGGTTTGTGCTATCTCGTTTACTTTTCGGTCGTCGTGAGGACATTTTCCTGAAAGGCGACGGATATTGTCTTTATATACCCTTTGACTAAAAGCAGTTCCCAGTCCTTTGCAATTAACCGGAAGAAACCGATATTGCCTCTGTATGACGGGACGGCAGTAAGCTCAGGTTCAGCTTCTTCCGTTGAGATTCTGATACCTGCCTGTTCTAATTCTTTCAGCATTTCATTCATAACGGATTATCACTATATATCTGTGGATATGTCAATAATTTATCTAGGGTATTATTGCTATAAATACTTGTTGAAACAGATTGACTTGGAAGTTAAACTACATAGGTGAGGCTAATATGGATGTTGTAATAATAAATGCAGCTGTTGAGACAGATGCGAACTCTGCTTTTATCGCAGAGCGTTTACAGGCTAAATATGAAGATTGCAGAAGATTCGATCTTTGCAGTCTGGAGTTTGATTCATCCTACGGGTTCAGGAAGGATGACAGCGGATTCAAGCCGGAACTTGTGGAGGAAGGACTGCGTGAAGTTATGGGGTCGGTGAATGATGCTGACCTTGTTATACTCATCTCTCCTAACTATTTCAGTTTTATAAGCGGTGTGGCTAAGCTCTTTCTGGATAAGTTTTATGTCTTTCAGAATTTCAGCGGCCGCCCGACCTTTGGGAATGATAAGAAGCTCTTTTTTTTGTGCTCACTCAGGCATCTCCGAACAGAAGCCATGGTCAGGGGACTCTCGATTGGATGAAGAATTTTGCAGGGATTTTCGACATGAAGTTTTTTCGGCATAGTTGTCCCCGGATGCAAAGGGAAAGAGCCAAGCGGAGCGAAGGTCAAGATAGACGAAATCAGCATGTCATTAAATATGTTTGTTTAGTTAATACATATATATATGGAGGTTCTTTTATGGGAGTCAGTTATAAAGATCTGGGACTTGTGAATACCAGAGAGATGTTTGCAAAAGCTATGGAGGGGAAGTACGCTATACCTGCTTATAATTTTAATAATCTTGAGCAGCTTCAGGCTATTATCGCCGCCTGTGTGGAGTCAAAGTCTCCGGTTATCCTTCAGGTATCCAAGGGTGCGAGAGAATACGCAAATGCTACGATGCTCCGCTATATGGCTATGGGAGCTGTTGAATATTCCAAAGAACTGGGCTGCAATATACCTATAGCTCTTCACCTTGATCACGGTGATACATTTGAAACTTGTAAGAGCTGTGTGGATTCAGGTTTCTCCAGTGTTATGATAGACGGATCTCATCACTCTTTCGAAGAGAATATCGCTGTAACTAAGCAGGTAGTGGAATATGCTCATGCACATGACGTTACTGTTGAAGGCGAGCTAGGTATTCTTGCAGGGATAGAGGACGATGTTGTTGCAGAGCATTCAAGCTACACCGACCCTGATCAGGTTGTGGAGTTTGTCGAGCGTACGGGTGTAGATTCACTAGCTATCTCTATCGGAACATCTCACGGTGCTTTCAAGTTTAAGGCCGGTGAGCCTGTACCGCCGCTCAGATTCGATATACTCGAAGAGTGCGAGAAGCGTATACCCGGATTCCCTATTGTCCTTCACGGAGCTTCCAGTGTCCTTCAGGACTATGTGGAGATGATCAATAAATACGGCGGCAACCTCGAAGGTGCTCTCGGTGTACCGGAAGAGCAACTTAGAAGAGCTGCTGCCAGTGCAGTGTGCAAGATAAACATAGATTCAGACGGCAGACTGGTCTTCACGGCTAAGATCAGGGAGCATTTGGCAAATAACCCTGACCACTTTGACCCTCGCCAGTATCTTAAGCCTGCCAGAGCCGATCTATTAAAGATGTATAAAGCTAAGAACGAAAATGTTCTGGGTTCAGCAGGCAAAGCTTAATTTTTTTAAGCGTATTATAGTAAATGACCAAAGGGGTGAAGTATAAAATGCTTCGCCCCTTTTTTTTCGTCATAGATTATTGCAAAATGATGGTTTTGTAACATGCTGGTAATAATGATATAATAAAATTAATAAAAAAAAAGTAATAAAAAAAGCAAATAATTGCTTGACCTATGTGCCGCAATTAGTTATAACTTCCTTCGCTTCACAAGTTGGGGCGGCTCAGAAGCAGACGAAAAGCTTTTGA